>OGER01002383.1_pt1 | contig 11004 bp, 9 predicted proteins | sample 1570691 | NCBI WGS metagenome assembly OGER01 (sample SAMEA2582143, study PRJEB24529) | metagenome | biome: Human gut stool | place: China | collected 2011
CAGCTAGACATTTAATGAATAATGGTGCAAAAGTTAAGATTTTTATTTTAGGAAATACAGAACATTTTACACCATCTGCTAAAATTAATTATAATGTTTTAGTGAATATGAAAGCTGAAATATACCATATTGTTTCCGAACGTGATTGGAATCGTTTGCAAATATCAATAACTTTTTCTGATTGTATTATTGATGCTTTGCTAGGTACAGGTATTCATGGACAATTACGAGAAAACATTAAAAAATGTATCCAAATAGTAAATACTTCGAATAGACCTGTTTTATCAGTAGATATGCCAAGTGGTGTTAATGCTAATACAGGAGTAGTGGAAAGTGATGCTATTTTTGCCACTACTACAATTACTTTTGGTTTACCTAAAATTGGTCTGATTATGTATCCTGGTTGCAAACATACGGGTAATATAATTGTAAAAACCATTGGTATACCAAATGATTTATTGACTAAAGAAGATATAAAACAAGAAGCTATAGATGAAGCTTTTGTAAAAGCACATTTAGCTTCAAGAGCAGATGATGTATATAAAGGTTTTTGTGGAAAAGTTTTAACTTTAGCAGGTTCAACAGGTTATACAGGCGCTGCTTGTTTATCTAGCCAAGCTGTATTAAAAATAGGTGCTGGCATATCTACACTTATTTCTGCTGAAAGTTTATATGATATTTTATCCATGAAAAATACAGAAGTCATGGTAAAACCATTGCCAGAAATATTGCCTGGCGTATTAGGCGATAGTGCTATGGAAAATATAAAAGATATAGCTAAAGATTTTGATGTAGTTTTAATGGGACCTGGACTTGGTAGAAATGATGAAACATGTCAAATGGTAAGAAAATTAGCTATTGATTTAGATAAACCTTTAGTATTAGATGCTGATGCTATTTTTGCTTTTAGCCAAGCACCTGATGAATTAAAGAAAATAAAACAAATGCCAATACTTACACCTCATTTGGGAGAAATGGCAAACCTATTGCATATCACTATTTCAGATTTAAAAGATAATCTTTGGGAAATAGCTAGAAAAGCAGCAGAATATTTTAATACAATATTTGTGTTGAAAAGTGAAAAAACACTTGTTGTTTATCCAGACGGAAATATATTTGTAACTACAGTTGGCAATGCAGGTATGGCAACAGCTGGTAGTGGTGATGTTTTAGCTGGTACAATAGCAGGTATTGTAGCTGAAAAATTAGCTGGAAAAATGTCAGCTCCAGTAGGCGTTTATTTACATGGACTTGCTGGTGATTTAGCTGGAGAAAATGGACAGGCTGGTTTAATAGCAGGAGATATTTTATTAAATCTGTCTAAAGCTCGTAAACAAATAGACAATAAATAAGGTACTAATTGAGATAATATTTGTAATAAAGGGCAATAGTTCACTATTTTGGACATATAGTAAAATTTATTGCCCTGATAACAAAAATTTAGCTTAATTTTGTAAAACTATTTTGCAAACAAATAGTAAAAAAGATGTATGCTTATTAAAAATATGTTATAATGAGCTTAGTTGATAGGAAAATATAGGATTTTTAAATAAGCAAGAAGCTTAAGTCAAGACAGTTTGTTATACTAGAAGTAATTTTTATAAAAATCAATGATATTAGCAATTTCTTAATATGTTGGAGGAAACATATTAAATATAAATGGCTACAAAGTCGCGTTAGTCATATTTTATTTAGAAAAGGAGTTGAAAGCCTGAGGCAAGAGCGCAATTTATTATTTAATAAATTTCTTGTAATGGTGTATCCGCTGAGAAGAAATGAGATTGTAAAGCGTGGCGATATATATTATGCTAATTTAAGCCCAGTAATTGGCTCAGAGCAAGGTGGACTACGACCAGTACTCATTGTACAAAATGATATTGGTAATAAATATAGTCCAACTATTATAGTAGCTGCAATTACTGCCAAATTAGGTAAGACACATATGCCTACACATGTTGATTTGCCTGCAAAATACTGCAATTTAGAACGAGATTCTATGGTATTGTTAGAACAATTACGTACTATTGATAAATCTCGATTGAGTAAGAAAGTTACCACGCTGGATAAAAATTTTATGCAGGAAGTAAACAAGGCATTGATGATTAGTTTAGGGCTGGTTAAGTTCTAAAATAAATTGATTAAAAAAGTAAAACGAATTGTCTATACATAAAAAATTTTATATAATAGTTGATGTATGCGGAGTGCTCCTGATGATTTTAAGGAGCACTTTTGCTATATAACTTAATATCAAATTAAATTGGTGAAAGGTTGATAGAATGAAAAAGATTGTTGCCTTATTGATGATTTTGTGCAGTTTATTTTTATGGGGTTGTGGAAAAGATAATACTACACAGTCAGCAAATAAAGACGAAGCTTTAAAAATAGAGATGTTAGATATCGGTCAAGGTGATGCAACGCTTATACAAACAAAAGAACAAACTATCATGATTGATACAGGCGATATTGATGAACGTGATAATTTAGTTAAATTATTGAAGGAAAGAAATATTACAACTATTGATAAATTAATCATAACTCATCCGCATGCAGACCATTTAGGTGGAGCCTATGCAGTATTTAAGAATTTTGAAGTCAAAGAAGTTTATGATAATGGAGACCCTACAACAACACAAACATATAAGACTTATTTAAAAAATATAAAAGAGAAAAAAATAAAATATCAACAATTATCAGCAAATGATGAATTAGATTTTGGCAGTGGTGTAAAATTCAAAGTTTTTAGCCCTACAAAACAGATGTTAAAATCTGGAGATGATTTAAATAATAATTCTTTAGTTGGTCAATTAAAATACAATGATTTTACAATGATGTTCACAGGAGATGCTGAAAAAGAAGCTGAAGAAAATATGGTGAAAACATATGGTAGTGAGCTTGCTTCATTAGTATTAAAATCTCCGCATCATGGCAGTAGAACATCTTCAAGTGAAGCTTTTCTAAAACAAGTAGATGCTAAAACTGTATTGATTTCTTTAGGTGCTGGTAATGAATATGGACATCCGCATAAACAAACTATGGAACGTTATAAAAAATTAGGTATGAAAGTATATGAAACAGATAAAAATGGTTCTATTACTATAACAAGTGATGGTAGTAAAGATTATAAAATTACTACGGAAAAATAAAATATAAATAAAATCGAGGCAAAGATATGATAAGTGCTGTTATTGATAGATTTGAAGAAGATAAAGTTGTATTATTAGTAGGAGAAGATGAACAAAAAGTTGTTTTCCCTAAGAATTTATTAGATGAGAATTTAAAGGAGGGAGATTATTTATCTATAGATATTAAATATGATGAAGTAGCTACAAAAAAAGCTGTAGCAGAAATAGAAGATTTATTGAAGTCCTTAAAAAATGATAATAAATAAATTAAAGAGGTAGTAAGAGTGTATAATTTATTAAAAAAGGTAATTTTATGTTCAGTTGTTTTGTTGCTCATGGTCATACCCAATATTTCTTTGGCTAAAAGTAGTGTAAATGTAGAAAAAATTTCTCATAATCTTATGACTTCAGAGCAAGGAGATACGTATCTTCATATAGAAATAAATACTAATAGAGAAGTAAAAAACTTTTCTATTCAGGAAAATCCTAATAATAAATATCAATTGATTTTTAATATAGAAGATGCTCAAATAAGTAATATATCAAGACAAGAAAAATTAGATGGAAATATCGCCAAAAAAGTATTTTTACAAGAAAAAAAGGATACAGTTCAAGGAAAAATATATTTACAAGAAGTAAATAATAATTATAAAATATATAGTTTAGGTAAAAAAGGTATAGCAATCGACATTTTTAATAGTGTAGTAAATACTCCTGTAGCTAGTGATGTAGCTTTGAGTAATGTAAAAAATAAAATAATTACTATTGACCCAGGTCATGGCGGTTCTGATTCTGGAGCTGTAGGACCTAATGGATATACAGAAAAAGAGGGAGCTTTTGCTATATCTCAAAAAGTAGCTTCTATTTTAAATCAATCAGGAGCTAAAGTGATTATGACTAGAGATAGTGATGTCGATGTTTATGGTCCAAATGCTTCTGCAAGAAATGAATTACAAGCACGTGTTGATGTAGGAAATAATGCAAATTCAGATATATTTGTTAGTATTCATTGCAATGCTTTTGTAAATCCTGCTGCAAATGGCACACAGACATTTTATTATGGTTCTAGCTATCAAGGACAAAGATTAGCACAAAGTATTCAAGAAAAAATGATTGAAGCTAATGGCTTGCGTGATAGAGGCATTTCCACTTGTAATTTTTATGTAGTAAAACATTCTTATATGCCAGCTGTACTCATTGAAACAGCTTTTATCACTAATTATGATGAAGAAGCTTTATTAAGTGATGATGAATGGCAAACAACAATGGCAAAAGCTATAGCAGAAGGTATTAACGAATATTTTAGCAATTAATTAATATAATTTGAGAGGCGAAAAAATAATGAGAGTAAAAATAAAATCTATAAAAGGGTTATTAGCAGTTTTAGCAATATCTATTTTAACAATTACTTCTGGTTGTACAGAACAAGGTACAAATTTAGAAAAAAGTTCTTCTAGCTCTGTACAGGAAAATGTAAATAAAGAAGTAAGTTCTTCTAGCACTAGTGCAAGTGATATGGAACAAACAAACGAAAAGAAAGTATCTGGTGTTACAATTTATTTTCCTGATGCTAATGGTGAAAAATTAATTCCGACACAAAGACAGATAAATTTAAATCGTGAAGATAAATATAAAGCTGTTGTACAAGCATTAATAGATGGACCTATTTCTGATAAAGAAGGTATCTATATCATGCCAAAAGATACACAAGTTTTATCAGTTAAAGTAAATAATAATATTGCCACTGTTGATTTTAATAAAGCATTTAAAACAAATTTCACAGGTGGTTCTACTGGGGAATTAATGTTGATTGGCTCTATTGTAAATTCTTTAACAGAATTCAAAGATATAAAAGCTGTTCGCTTTACTGTTGAAGGAAAAGTATTAGAAGCATTAGATAATCATTTAGATTTAACAGTACCTCAAGAACGCATGGGAGATTTGTTATAAAAAATAAAACATAAGAAGGTGTTTTTTTCATGTTAAAAACGTTAGAAAATGATATTTTACGCCTCACTGTAGATACTCATGGTGCTGAAATTCATAGCCTTGTAGCTAAAGATACAGGTATTGAATATATTTGGCAGGCTGACCCTAATTACTGGCAAAGACATGCGCCAATCTTATTTCCTATTGTTGGTAAATTAAAAAATGGTCAATATGAATATGATGGAACTGTTTATCGTATGCCAGGTCATGGTTTTGCTCGTGATAAAGAATTTGAGTTTAGTGGACAAACAGAAAATTCTTTGGAATACACATTGACTTATGATGAAGATACATTGAGAATGTATCCATTTAAGTTTAAATTGACAGTTACCTATACTATTAATTTTGCAGAAGTAAAAGTTTCATGGAAAGTAGAAAATCTTGATACAAAAGAAGATATGTATTTTTCCATTGGTGCTCACCCTGCATTTAATTGTCCAATCGGTGTTGAAGGCTCTTTTGATGAACATGAACTCGAGTTTGAACAGACAGAAGCTAATCCATTGACTTCTTATCATGTAAATTCTGCAGGAGTATTTGATGGCGGAGTAGCTCCAGTAAAACTTGTTTATGGTAAAGTATTGCGCTTAAACCATGATTTATTTATTGAAGATGCTCTAGTATTTAAAAAATTATTTTCTGAAGAAGTGAAATTAACGAATACAGCAAATAATCATTTTGTAAAAGTTAATTTCAAAGGTTTTCCATATCTCGGCATTTGGACAAAACCAGTGAAAGCACCATTTTTATGCATTGAACCATGGTATGGTTTAGCTGATAGTACTCAAAAAACAGATTTTTCCAATAAAAAAGGTATATTGCATTTAGCACCAAGTAAGCAATTTGATGCTTCTTATACTATTACTATTGGATAGTCTATAAATTAAATAAATAAAAAAGGAGCTTGGATAAGAAGATATATGACGCTTTTAGATGAAGTTTTACAGGCAAATCAAGCTTATCTTGAACATACACAAGAAGTGAATACTTGGAGTAAATATCCACAAAAACATCTAGCTATTGTTAGTTGTATGGATACACGTTTGGTTGAATTGTTAGAGCCAGCACTTGGTATTCGTCGCGGTGAAGTCAAAATGATAAAAACGGCAGGCAATACAATAACTAGTAAATTTGATGATGTAATTCGCAGTTTGTTAGTTTGCATTTATCAATTTGATATCAAGGAAATTATGGTTATTGGTCATTATGGTTGTGGTATGGCAACAGCTACTTCAAAAGAATTGATTGATACTATGATAAAACGTGGTATTGATGGAAAAGCTATTGATAAAATAAAAGATGAATTATCCCAATGGATTGATACATTTCACAATCCTAAGGATAATGTGGAAAAAAGCGTAGCAAGTATACATGAAAATCCATTAATTCCTAATGATATCCCCGTACATGGTTTAATCATTAATCCAGATACAGGAAAAGTTGATGTGGTAGTAAATGGTTATTAAGGATAGATAAATAAAACAGAGTATAGCTTATCGAAAGAAAAGTTATACTCTGTTTTTATTTTGTGATAGTCTTAAATATTTATGATATAATTAATAATAATTTGTGGATATTAATAGCTAATGGAGGTTTTTTTATGAATAATATAATCAAAATATGTATAATTTGTACGTTACTTAGTTTCTTGCCCTCGATATCTACAGCTCAAGTGTCTAGTGAATATATGGGAGATAAAAAACAAACATATAGTTTAGCTTATCCAGTAGTAGATATAGAGGATAAAAAGATTGAAGACAAAATAAATGAAGATATTGAAGCACAGCTTGAAGATTTAAAAGAAAAGATCGAAAAACATGTATATAGCAAAGTTGATATGACTTATTATGAAAAATATGAAGATGATAATATTATTTCTTTGATGTTTTATGTGAATAAGAAAAAGAAATTCTCTAATAGTATGGAATTAGAAGGTTATACTATCACATATGATAAACATACTGGTGAACGTGTACCTATGAGTAGATATCTAAATATCAATTTAGAACAATTGCAAGATGCTTTGAATAACAGCCAAGCTTATGCAGTTGATGGTTTGGATAATGGTGTTAATTTATCAAAAAGAATACCATATGTAAGTCATAATTATTTTATTTGTCATGATGGGTCAATAGGTTTATTGTATCAAGCTGGCGATTTGATGGAAGTGGAAGCTGGTGCTTGCAAGATTGTAGTATCACCAGAAACTATTGCCAAAGTAAATGAACTAAATAAAGCTAATGAATAAAAATAAAATATAAAGTGGGTGATAGTGTCATGGAAGATTATGGATTATTAGCCATTTTAGTTTTTTTAATATTTTTGTTGACAGTAGGTTTAATAATAACAAAAAAAGTAGAATTTGTACGTGCTTTGCCAGCTTTTGGTATAGTTACAGCGATATTAGCTGGCACTCCTATAACAGGCAGTGAATATAGCATTGCTGATTATGTTATTGTAAAAGGAGCTACGACTTTAGCTGAGCCGATGTTTATTTATATTTTAAGTGTGATGCTAGCAATATTTATTGTAGAATTTAAATTAGATGAGAGTATAAATCATTTATGTTTAAAGTATTTGCAAAATAATTTAAAAGGTATCTTATGGGTAGTAGCTATTTTGACAATAATAGTTTCTAGTATAATAACAAATTTTAGTTCGATAATTTTGATTGCGATTATATTTATGCCTATTTTGTTAAAAATAGGATTTAATAAGCAAGGTTCAGTCGTGCTATTATTATTATCTAATGCGATAGGTAGTTGTTTAAATCCTGGATATCATATTTTGTACGCTAATTTATTGTCATGGAATATTGATAAAGTAAAAGATTTTTATTATATCATGGCAGTTGTTGGCGTTATAGCTTTAGTTTTTTATATTTTATTGAACAGTAAATATGTTAAAGATATTGAAAGCATAGATTATGAGCAGAAAAATATAAAAGTAAATTGGCAGGGATTATGTACTATTTTTATACCGTTTATAGCTGTTTTTGGTTTTAAATTAAATATTGAAACAGGTTTAATTTTAGCCTTATCTTATGGCTTTTTAGCTATGGGCTCAAAACAGCCATTTATGGATATGTTGGAATTATTGAAGGTTAGTATTTATAAATCTACAAGGGTTATTATTTTATTATCAAGTGTGGGGATTTTCATGCATGCTGTGAAGACTCCAGAAGTTGTAGATTTAATGGCACCGTTATTATTGCATTTAATGCCAAAATCGCCAACGCAATGTCTATTATTTTTCACGATATTATCACCACTTGTTTTATACAAAGGGCCTTTCAACTTACAAGGTATGGGGGCTGGTCTAAGTGCTGTAATAATATCTTCAACATCTATGAATCCTATGGTATTAGGTATGGCACTATTATCGTTGAATAATTTGAGAAAAATGATGGACCCTTTAGATGTGCAAAATATAGCTTTGATGCAATATGTAGATGTGGATACTAATTTAGTTATCAAGAAAATTTTACCTTATGCTTTGAGTATAAATTATATTATGTTGTTTTATGCCTTAGTAGCTGTTGTATAAAAATAATAAAAAATGCCTTCATAAAGTTTTTAGCTTTAGAAGGCATTTTTATTTTAAGCGTCTTTTAAGAAAGCACTATATCCTTTTTTAGTTTCATAAACATCGATTTTGCTAGTGATTTCCCATGGGGAGTGCATATTCAATACAGCAACACCGCTATCTATTACTTGCATACCATATAGAGCCATGATATAAGCGATTGTTCCGCCACCGCCTAAGTCTACACGACCAAGTTCAGAAAATTGAATAGCTACATTATTTTTTTCCATGATAGCACGGATATTGCCGAGATATTCAGCATTAGCATCATTAGAGCCAGATTTTCCACGAGCTCCTGTGAATTTATTAAATGCCATGCCATGACCAAGGTAAGCGATATTTTTCATATCAAAAGAACCTTTATACAAAGCATCATATGCAGAAGTTACATCAGAAGATAACATTTTGCAATTAGCAAGACAACGTCTTAATGTTAAATCGCTATATTGACCAAGTAAATTCAAAACTTCAGCTACAGCGTTTTCAAAGAAGCGAGATTGCATACCAGTAGCACCTACAGAACCGATTTCTTCTTTATCTACGAGAAGACAGCAAGCTGTGCGAGTCATATTTTTAGTTTCAAGCATAGCTACTAAAGAAGTATAAGCGCAAACTCTATCATCTTGACCATAAGAGATGATCATACTACGGTCAAAGCCAGCTTCTCTAGCACGACCAGCAGGAACTACTTCAAGTTCAGCAGAGAGGAAATCTTCTTCTTCGATACCGTATTTTTTGCCAACGATTTTTAAAACATTTGCTTTTACAGCATCTTTTTCAGCGTCATCAAGAGGAATAGAGCCAACTAAGATATCGAGGTTTTCACCTTCAATGACTTTGGCAGCATTTTTTTGCATCTGTTCTTGTGCTAAATGAATTAATAAATCTGTTACGCAAAATACAGGGTCATTATCATCTTCACCGATATTGATATCAACAATAGTTCCATCTTTTTTGGCTACAACGCCATGGATAGCAAGTGGAACAGTAACCCATTGATATTTTTTGATACCACCATAATAATGTGTATCCATATAAGCAAGTCCACCATCTTCATAAAGTGGATTTTGTTTGATATCAAGGCGAGGACTATCAATATGAGCACCTAGAATATTCATGCCATTTTCCATAGGTTCAGAACCGATATTGAATAATACAACAGATTTATTCATACATACGGAATAAACTTTATCACCAGCTTGAAGTGTTTCTTTATTAGTGATGATATCTTTTAAATCTCTATAACCAGCTCTTTGAGCTTGGAATATGATTTCTTTTACACATTCACGTTCTGTTTTGCATTTACTTAAAAAATGACGATAGTTTAAGCAAAGTTTTTCTAATGCTTTTTTTTCAGAAGCGGAATAATTATTCCAAATATCTTTTTTAGCATTTTTTAATGCTTTTTTATCTTTTTTTTCTTTAGCCATATATAAACACCTCTTAAATGATAATTATTATATGCATAACAATTTTATTATAGCAAAGATTAAAATAAAATTTAATTATTAATTGAGATTTTTTATAAAGATACAAAAAAAGGCTAGAATTTTCTAGCCTTTATTTTATTTCAGTGATAAATTCCCAGTCTTTGATATCTGTTATACCAAGACCATTGTTTTCATTTAAAATGATATGATTTTGTTTATAGGATATACCACCAACTATAGGGTCTGTGGCAAGTAAATCAGCTGCATCTAAATCTGCTTTAGTGATGATGGATTTACCACCAGCTAGACTAGCAGATGCTGTAATGCCTACTTTAGATTCGAGCATACAGCCCATCATACATTCAACGCCACAAATTTTTGCCATGTCAGCGATTTTTAAAGCATTGTGAATACCGCCAGCTTTCATGAGCTTGATATTGATTAAATCGCAAGCTCTTTTAGTGAGAAGTTCAAATACTTCATATGTGCCAAAAGCTGATTCATCAGCCATGATAGGAGTGTCTACATTATCTGTTACAAATTTTAGACCTACAGTATCATGAGCGATTACAGGTTGTTCAATGAGTTCAATATTTAAATTTTTATCTTCAAATTGGCGAATTAAACGAACAGCTTCTTTAGGTTTCCAACCTTGATTGGCATCTAGGCGAATGTTTATTTCATTGCCTACAGCATTTCTAATGGCAACAATGCGTTTAAAATCTAAAGTTGAGTCGTTGCCAACTTTGATTTTTAAATCAGTATAACCATTATTTACAGCTTCAAGCGCATCTTGAGCCATGATTTCAGGTTCGCGTAAGCTAATTGTTAAATCAGATTTTATATCTGTGCGATAGCCACCTAATAATTTATATAAT
>OGER01002386.1_pt1 | contig 10995 bp, 9 predicted proteins | sample 1570691 | NCBI WGS metagenome assembly OGER01 (sample SAMEA2582143, study PRJEB24529) | metagenome | biome: Human gut stool | place: China | collected 2011
TGGCGGTGTTGTGGCTCTTTTTTCGCAAAGTCCCATGGCGGCAGATCGGCACGGTGCTCATCATTGTGAATGCGGCCCCCATCGGCAGCAACATCGCGGTATATGCCCAGCATCTGGGGCTGGATTCTTCCTACGCTGTGCAGATGGTCTGTCTGAGCACCTTGCTGTCACTGATCACGCTGCCGGTGATGCTCAGCCTGGCTGCCGCGTTGGGCTTTGCATGAGTCTGAAAACAACCAACAGAAAGCAGGAGATAAGATGAAACAGTATCTTTTGATCGACATCGGCGGAACCTTCATCAAGTACAGCCTGGCCGATGAACAGGCCCGGAAAATCTCTGGTGGAAAGGTTCCGACACCGCTGACGAATATGGATGACCTTCTGGCGGTCATCGAGGGCTTTGCCGCTCCCCTTCAGGGACAGTTCGTGGGCTGCGCCATCTCTATGCCGGGCCGCATCGAAACCAGAAGCGGCATCGCTCATACCGGTGGAATGCTCAGCTCCTTTATGTGGGAGCAGCCCTTTGCTGCGCAGGTAGAGGCACGGCTGGGCGTGCCGGTGACCATCGCCAACGATGGCAAGTGTGCCGCAGCAGCGGAGGGTTGGACCGGTGCGCTGGCCGGTGTGGAGAATGGCCTTGTGCTGGTGCTGGGCACCGGCATCGGCGGCGGCATCATCCTGAACGGTAAAGTGTACATGGGGTCGCATTCGGCTGCAGGTGAAGTGAGCAACTTGGTCACCGAATTGGGCAGCATGGAGGGCGACGATTTCCGATTTGATGTGATCGGCAAGGTGGCAGAAAGCCCGGTGTGGGCCGGGAAGGCCTCCGCCAGCGGCCTGATCGCCGCCTATGCGGCAGAAAAGCAGCTGCCTGCCCATGCGCCGCAGCCCACCGGCGAAGAAATCTTTGCGGCTTATGCAGCAGGGGAGCCGGAGGCCTGCCGGGCTCTAAAAAAGTTTGCCCGCCGTGTGGCGCTGGGCATCATCGGCCTGCAAAGCGTGCTGGACGTGGAGCGGGTCGCCATTGGCGGCGGCATCAGCGCGGCGGATGCTCTGCTGCCTGCCATCCAGACGGAGCTGGATGACCTGTTTGCACGCTGCCCGGTGTTCCCCATGCTGGAGCCGGAGCTGGTGCGCTGCCGCTACGGCAATGATGCCAATATGATCGGCGCACTGAAGCTGTTTTTTGAACGGAACCCCGCCTGAACCACAACAAATTAAGATAGGAGTAGAAACTATGAGTGATTTTCGCAATGACTTTTTGTGGGGTGGCGCCTGTGCGGCCAACCAGTTTGAGGGCGCATGGGATGTGGATGGCAAAGGCCCCAGTGTCCCAGATATGTGTACCAACGGCTCCCATACCAGCCCGCGCTGGGTAACGGCCACCACTCTGCCCGATAAGCTCTGCCCCAGCCACGAGGCCATTGACTTCTACCATCATTACGAAGAGGATATCGCGCTCTTCGCTGAGATGGGTTTCAAGACCTTCCGCACTTCCATCAACTGGACCCGCATTTTCCCCACCGGCATGGAGACGGAACCCAACGAGAAGGGCCTTGAATTTTACGACAAGGTCTTTGATTGTTGCAAGAAGCATGGCATCGAGCCACTGGTCACCATCAGCCACTACGAGCTGCCTTACGCGCTAGTGGAAAAGTATAACGGCTGGATTGGGCGAGAGGTCATCGACTGCTATCTGGCCTATTGCAAAACCATTTTTGAGCGCTATAAGGACAAGGTCAAGTACTGGCTGACCTTTAACGAGATCAACATGGGCACGCTGCCCCACGGGAACTTCCTGGCAATCTGCCAGATAAAGGATTACACAGGCCCGGTCAATGAGATCCCGGATAACGAGGAATTGCGTTTTCAGGCTCTGCATCACCAGTTTGTGGCCAGCGCTCTGGCGGTCCGGTATGCCCACGAGCATTACCCGCAGTTCAAACTGGGTGACATGAACCTGTTTGCCACTTGCTATCCGCTGACGCCGGACCCGGAGGATGTACTGGCCTGCCAGCAGCGGGAGCAGATCGTCAACTGGTTCTGTTCGGACGTGCAGGTGCGCGGCGCATATCCCAGCTATATCCGGCGGTTTTTCTCAGAACACCACATCCAAATCAAAATGGAACCCGGCGATGAGGAGATTTTGAGAGAGGGGACGGTGGATTTCTACACCTTCAGCTACTATATGTCCAACTGCGTTACCACCCACCCCGGCGAGGGAAAAGTGGCAGGCAACGGCTTGGGCGGCACGGCCAACCCCTACCTCAAGGCTTCCGACTGGGGATGGCAGATCGATCCCAAGGGACTGCGCTACAGCCTGAACCAGATATGGGACCGCTACCAGATCCCCATGATGGTGGTTGAGAACGGTCTGGGTGCTTACGACGCTAAGGGCGAGGACGGGAAGATCCACGACAGCTACCGCATCGACTACCTGCGTGCCCACATCGAGCAGATGGCTGAGGCTGTAAAGGACGGCGTGGATCTGATGGGCTACACACCGTGGGGCTGCATCGACTGCGTGTCGTTCACCACCGGGCAGTACAGCAAACGCTACGGCTTTATCTATGTGAATAAACATGACGACGGTACTGGCGATATGTCGCGTTCACGTAAGAAGAGCTTTAACTGGTACAAAGAGGTGATTGCCAGCAACGGCGAGAAGCTTTAAGTCGATGAAGTACCGGATGCAATACTTGTTGCATCCGGTCAGACAACTTCCCTGTTTTATTTCCCGCCCGCCAAATCGATAAAACTTCCCGTGACGTAAGAGGCTTTATCACTTAGTAGCCAGACAATGGCCTGCGCGACCTCTTCTGCCTGTCCACCACGCTGCATGGGGATGTTCGACTTAACGCGATCGACGCGTCCAGGCTCGCCGCCGCTGGCGTGCATTTCGGTATAAATAAACCCTGGCCGCACGCAGTTAACGCGGATCCCCTGCGCGGCGACTTCCAGCGATAGTCCGGTGGTTAACGTATCAATCGCCCCTTTCGATGCCGCGTAATCAACATATTCCCCTGGCGAACCCAACCGTGAGGCCACCGAAGAGACATTGACGATAGCGCCGCCACTGCCACCATTTTTAAGCGCCATGCGTTTTACCGCCTCGCGGCAGCAGAGAAAATATCCCGTCACGTTGGTGGAAAGTACTCGGTTGATTCGCTCTGCGGTAAGGTTTTCAACGGTGCACTGGGTAAACAAGATCCCGGCGTTATTGACCAGCGCTGCTAGCGGTTCATCGTGCTGATCGATTGCTGTAAACATCGCAACGACCTGGTTTTCGTCGCTGATATCCGCCTGGAGCACGAATGCTTTGCCACCGGCTTGCGTTATTAAGTTCATCACTTCCTGCGCCGCGTGGAGGTTTTGCTGATAATTAACCGCCACCGTATACCCTTCTTGCGCCAACAGTAATGCAGTTGCCCGCCCGATGCCGCGACTGCCACCGGTCACAAGTGCTATAGCCATTTGTTTTTCCGAGAAAAATTAATTCGTTGACGTATCTTTGAGATTGCTAACAAACTGGCTCAATCTTCAATGTTGGCACGCTTTTCCCCTCGCCCTTTCAGGGAGAGGGCCGGGGTGAGGGTAAATATTCGCGCCAGTGCCGGCCTGTTCCCCTCACCCTAACCCTCTCCCCAAACGGGGCGAGGGGACTGACCGAGTCCTTTTTTGATGTTGTCATCAGTCTGGAAGCCGCACGTTGGCTTTATTTTTATGTCAAATAAATGTAACCATTAAGTTTCAAAATATGACCTCTCTTTAAAATCCAGCATTTTTCGCTTCCCGAAGCTGTAACTTTCCTTATACTCGACCTTGCAAACACTTTGTTACATCCTGAAAGATGCGTCGACAGAACGCACCAGGGATGTGCGACAACACAATGAAAGGATCGAAAAATGACTACGCAACGTTCACCGGGGCTATTCCGGCGTCTGGCTCATGGCAGCCTGGTAAAACAAATCCTGGTCGGCCTTGTTCTGGGGATTCTTCTGGCATGGATCTCAAAACCCGCGGCGGAAGCTGTTGGTCTGTTAGGTACTTTGTTCGTCGGCGCACTGAAAGCTGTTGCCCCCATCCTGGTGTTGATGCTGGTAATGGCATCTATTGCTAACCACCAGCACGGTCAGAAAACCAATATCCGCCCTATTTTGTTCCTCTATCTACTGGGCACCTTCTCTGCTGCTCTGGCCGCAGTAGTCTTCAGCTTTGCCTTCCCTTCTACCCTGCATTTATCCAGTAGCGCGGGTGATATTTCGCCGCCGTCAGGCATTGTCGAAGTGATGCGCGGGCTGGTAATGAGCATGGTTTCCAACCCCATCGACGCGCTGCTGAAAGGTAACTACATCGGGATTCTGGTGTGGGCGATCGGCCTCGGCTTCGCACTGCGTCACGGTAACGAGACCACCAAAAACCTGGTCAACGATATGTCGAATGCCGTCACCTTTATGGTGAAACTGGTCATTCGCTTCGCACCGATTGGTATTTTTGGTCTGGTTTCTTCTACCCTGGCAACCACCGGTTTCTCCACACTGTGGGGCTACGCGCAACTGCTGGTCGTGCTGGTTGGCTGTATGTTACTGGTGGCGCTGGTGGTTAACCCATTGCTGGTGTGGTGGAAAATTCGTCGTAACCCGTTCCCGCTGGTGCTGCTGTGCCTGCGCGAAAGCGGTGTGTATGCCTTCTTCACCCGCAGCTCTGCAGCGAACATTCCGGTGAATATGGCGCTGTGTGAAAAGCTGAATCTGGATCGCGATACCTATTCCGTTTCTATTCCGCTGGGAGCCACCATCAATATGGCGGGCGCAGCAATCACTATTACCGTGTTGACGCTGGCTGCGGTTAATACGCTGGGTATTCCGGTCGATCTGCCCACGGCGCTGCTGTTGAGCGTGGTGGCTTCTCTGTGTGCCTGTGGCGCATCCGGCGTGGCGGGGGGGTCTCTGCTGCTGATCCCACTGGCCTGTAATATGTTCGGTATTTCGAACGATATCGCCATGCAGGTGGTTGCCGTCGGCTTTATCATCGGCGTATTGCAGGACTCTTGCGAAACCGCGCTGAACTCTTCAACTGACGTGCTGTTCACTGCGGCAGCTTGCCAGGCAGAAGACGATCGTCTGGCAAATAGCGCCCTGCGTAATTAATTGTTTAACCCCTTTCGTCTACGGCGGAAGGGGTTTTCTCAACTTTAAACGGATCAATTCCCCTTTTCTGCATCCGCCAGAAACGAATGATATTCAGGCCATTCATAAGCAGAAAACTACCCTCAATCATCGTGCCGCCTATCGACCCCGCCCAGAAGTTGTGAATCACCCAGCAACACGTTGAAAACCACATTACGCAGCGCATGGTCAGCCCTTTACAGCGGAATAGCGCCCAGGTACTGACAATCGTGCCGATAACCGGCAATAGTTCGACAGGATGATGGAACTTCGCGAGGCCAATTCCGCCAGTCAGCACAATAAAAATCGCCATTACCCATAAGCTGCGCGTGCGTAAGGTAATCAATGTACGAATGGCATTAAGGATGGCACTGGCACCAGCGGGATAGGTGCCCAGAAGAAAAAAATGTACGCCAATAACGGCGCTATAGACCGAAAGCTGCTTTTTGAAGCGACGTTCGTCACGATTGAAAAATGTTGTGATACCAATCAGAAAGGCGATGACACCCACGCCCTGGGCCAGCCAATACGCGGTCATGATAAATCCTTAGCAGGTATGGAAAAGCAAACGGCGCTTCACATTATGAAACGCCGTTTTTTATTAACAACTCATTTCGACTTTATAGCGTTACGCCGCTTTTGAAGATCGCCAGTTCGCGGAAGTCGTTACGCTCGTTACAGGTTTGCTTACCGTTGGCAAACTCAACGATGGTGTCGATAAATTCTTCCAGCAACTGCGGCATCGCTTTACCGTGGATCAACTGACCCGCGTCAAAGTCGATCCAGTGTTTTTTCTTCGCCGCCAGTTCACTGTTGGTGGCGATTTTCACCGTCGGCACAAATCCACCATACGGCGTGCCACGACCAGTACTGAACAGCACCATATGGCAGCCCGCACCCGCCAGGGCGCTGGTCGCTACGGCATCGTTACCCGGCGCACTTAACAAGTTCAGCCCTGGCGTTTTCAGACGCTCGCCGTAACGCAGCACGTCAACCACGACGCTGGAACCCGCTTTCTGGGTACAGCCAAGTGATTTGTCTTCCAGCGTGGTGATACCGCCCGCTTTGTTCCCCGGCGATGGGTTTTCATAGATCGGCTGATCATGGGCAATAAAGTACTGTTTGAAGTCGTTGACCATGGTGACCAGTTTTTCAAACGTTGCTTCGTCGCGGCAATGGTCCATCAGCAACTGCTCTGCGCCAAACATCTCCGGCACTTCGGTCAGTACGGTAGTACCGCCGTTAGCAATCACGTAGTCAGAGAAACGCCCCAGCATCGGGTTAGCAGTAATACCAGAAAGACCGTCAGAACCACCGCACTCCAGACCAAACTTCAGTTCGCTGAGTTTGCCTGGCTCGCGTTTATCGTTGCGCATCACGTTATACAGCTGATGCAAATGCTCGATTCCGGCTTCGATCTCATCATCCTGCTGTTGGCAGATCATGAAATGAACGCGTTCAGGATCGATATCGCCCAGCGTTTCACGGAATGCGGCAACCTGGTTGTTTTCACAGCCCAGACCAATCACCAGCACTGCGCCTGCGTTCGGGTGGCGCACCATGTTTTGCAGCATGGTGCGGGTATTAATGTGATCGTCGCCCAGCTGTGAGCAGCCGTAGGTGTGGCTGAAGAGGAACACGCCGTCGGTACCTTCGGCGTTGTTGGTTTCTTTCAGGAAACGATTTTGGATCTGCCGCGCGATGCCGTTGACACAGCCCACGGTTGGCAGGATCCACAGCTCATTACGCACCCCGACATCGCCGTTAGCGCGACGATAGATCTGCACTTCACGATCTGCCGCTTGCGCAGGCAGATCCTGAAAATCAGGTTGATAGCGATACTGATCCAGATCGCTCAGATTCGTGCGCGTATTGTGGGCGTGAACGTGTTCCCCCGCCGCAATATCCGCCAATGCATAACCAATCGGCAGGCCATATTTGATGACGTTGGCCCCTTTTGCGATATCCGTTAACGCAAATTTATGTCCACGAGCAACATCCTGGCGCAGCGTAACAGTCTGGTTATCGACACTGACTTCTGTGCCTTCAGCCAAATCCGCTAAAGCGACCGCGACGTTATCCAGCGCATGGATCTTGATGTATTGCATATCAACCCCAGACCTTAGTTCAGTTCAATGGCGAAGTAGTCACGCGCATTGTTAAAGCAAATATTTTTCACCATCTCGCCCAGCAGGTTGATGTCCGCCGGTGCTTCGCCCGCTTCCACCCAGCGACCGATCATCTGGCACAGAATGCGGCGGAAGTATTCGTGACGGGTGTATGACAGGAAGCTACGGCTGTCAGTTAGCATACCGACAAAGCGGCTCAGCAAACCGAGCTGCGCCAGTTGGGTCATCTGACGTTCCATACCGTCTTTCTGATCGTTAAACCACCAGCCGGAACCGAACTGCATTTTGCCCGGCATACCTTCGCCCTGGAAGTTACCGATCATGGTGCCCAGCACTTCGTTATCGCGCGGGTTCAGGCAGTAGAGAATGGTTTTCGGCAGCAGGTTTTCTTCATTCTGCTTGCTCAGCAACTTAGACAGCTCTTCCGCCATCGGACGGTCGTTGATGGAGTCAAAGCCTACATCCGGCCCCAGCAGTTTGAACTGACGCAGGTTGTTATTACGCAGCGCGCCAATGTGGTACTGCTGTACCCAGCCGCGACGTGCATATTCGGCACCAAGGAACACCAGTACCGCAGTTTTGAACTGCGCCACTTCGTGCTCGCTCAGGGTTTCGCCAGCCAGACGGCGCGCCAGAATGCTGTCCAGTTCCGCTTCGTTCGCTTCAGCAAACATCACCACATCCAGCGCGTGGTCAGACACTTTACAGCCGTGAGCGGCGAAGTGATCCAGACGTTTGGTCAGGGCAGTTTGCAGGTCAGCAAAGCGGCGAATGTCGGTATCGGAAACTTCGCCCAGCTTCGCCATGTAGTCGTTAAAGGTCGCCTGTTCGATGTTGAAGGCTTTGTCCGGACGCCAGCTCGGCAGCACTTTGATGGTGAAAGAGCCGTCTTTGGCGATCTCTGCGTGATGCTCCAGAGAATCGATCGGGTCATCGGTGGTGCCGACCATTTTCACGTTCATCTGCTGCATGATGCCGCGCGCGGAGAAGTTATCCTGCGCCAGCAGTTCGTTACATTCGTTCCAGATTTCATCGGCAGTTGACGGAGAAAGCAATTTGCCAGTGATACCAAACGGACGGCGCAGTTCGAGGTGCGTCCAGTGGTATAACGGGTTGCCGATAGTGTGCGGAACAGTCGCCGCCCAGGCGTCAAATTTTTCACGGTCAGACGCATCACCGGTACACAGACGCTCGGCCACACCGTTGGTACGCATAGCGCGCCATTTGTAGTGATCGCCTTTCAGCCAGATGTCATACAGGTTTTTAAAACGATAGTCTTCCGCAATCTGCTGCGGCGGCAAATGGCAATGGTAATCGAAAATCGGCTGGTCTTTTGCGTAGTCGTGATACAGACGGCGGGCAAATTCGGTATCTAACAGGAAATCTTCAGTCATAAACGGAGTCATTTTCGTCTTCCTCTCAACGAGTGAGCTAGCTTGCTTATGGTGCGATGCTGACAAAGTTATCACACCAATTTCCAGAGTCCGAAGATATTTTCGTGAGTTAGATCAATAAACGTAGTTAAAAAAATTACTCTCAAAGTGGTAAATCTCGCTGCAGGCCGCGCCAGTACTGGCCTCGCTGTCGTCAGGTAATGTCCCTACAAATATTCGCACATTTGTGATGGCTCTCACCTTTTAAAGTTGTATGACAAGTTATCTTTCTGCCGTCGCAAATCATAAGTCGACGGAATGCAAATTGCCGATTCATTCATTTGTTAGATGAATCGGGTTAACCGGTACGGAAGCCGAATTAGCACGAAACTTTCATGGCAACGTTCGGGGCGTGCCGGTTTTTTTTCGGTTACCCGGTCGTAACTAACATCTTCAGCCTCTGGCGGGATGATGGCCGCGCTTCCTGCGGATATAACAAAACGATGAGGTTTTACATGCGTAAAATTAAAGGGTTACGTTGGTATATGATCGCACTGGTGACGCTCGGCACCGTGCTTGGTTACCTGACGCGTAACACTGTGGCGGCAGCTGCGCCAACTCTGATGGAAGAGTTAAACATCTCCACCCAACAGTATTCCTATATCATCGCAGCCTATTCTGCTGCTTATACGGTCATGCAACCGGTAGCAGGTTATGTACTGGATGTGCTGGGTACGAAAATCGGTTATGCAATGTTTGCTGTGCTGTGGGCCGTGTTCTGTGGTGCAACCGCGCTGGCAGGTAGCTGGGGTGGCCTGGCTGTTGCTCGTGGTGCGGTCGGTGCCGCGGAAGCAGCGATGATCCCGGCGGGTCTGAAAGCCAGCTCCGAATGGTTCCCGGCGAAAGAGCGTTCCATCGCAGTAGGCTACTTTAACGTAGGTTCTTCGATTGGTGCGATGATTGCGCCGCCGCTGGTGGTATGGGCAATCGTAATGCACAGCTGGCAGATGGCATTTATCATCTCCGGTGCATTGAGCTTTATCTGGGCGATGAAATGGCTGAAACCCGCATCGTCTGGGGCGACTATGCCGGCAAAGTCGTCGACGGCCGCGAGCTGACCACCTACGACAGCTATACGATGTCCGTTCAGGCCGACGATGTCTATCTGGATTGCCTGACCGTCGAGAACGATGCCGGAAGGGTAGGGCAGGCCGTGGCGCTCGAAACCCGCGGCGACCGCATCCATCTGTATCATTGTGCGCTCATCGGCGATCAGGACACCTTCTTTGCTCGCGGCTACGTTTCGCGCGTACATGTCGAGAATTGTTATATCGAGGGAACCACCGACTTCATTTTCGGCCCTTCGATCGTGCTGTTCGAGTGTTCGACGATCCATTGCAAGGCCGACAGTTTCATCACGGCCGCTTCGACCACCGAGCGCAACGAATACGGATTCGTCTTCTCCTGCTGCCGTGTGACGGCGGCCGAAGGGGTGACGCGGGTTTACCTCGGGCGTCCGTGGGAATCGACGGCCCGCACCGTGTGGCTGGAGTGCGAATTTCCCGCGGCGATCCGTCCCGAGGGGTGGCGCGACTGGCGGTTGTCCGGGTCCTATGCGATCTTGTCGTAGATGGTTTTCAGCCGGCGGGTCATAAAGAACTGGATCACTCCGCGCAGGAACATGTAGAGCGTGAAGGCCAGCCATAGGGCATTGTTGCCGATCAGCGGGTAGCAGGCGTAGTAAATGGCGAAATAGGCCGCCGTGGCCCAGAACATCGAGTCGCGCATGACGCGCGTTTCGGTGGCTCCGACCATGATGCCGTCCATGATGAAGGGCATGGCGCTGGCGACCGGAATCAGGATGATCCATACGATATACCGTCCGGCGACCTCCACGATCGTCGCGGCGTTTGCGGCCGAATCGTCGATGAACAGCCCCACCAGGTCGCGCCACCAGACGATGTAGATTCCCACGAACAGTACCGACACGGCCGTGCCCCATGCGATGCAGCGCCGCAGGCAGTCGCGCAGCGCCTTTACGTCCCGGGCGCCGATGAACCGTCCGGTCAGCGCTTCGGCGGCATATGCGAATCCGTCGTTCATGTACGAGAAGAGCGTAAACAACTGCAGCAGCAGCGTGTTGACGGCCAGCAGCGCCGGTTCGTCCATGCGGGCCGAGGCCCCCGTGAAGAAAGTGTAGACGGCCACGATGCAGAACGTGCGCAGCATGATGTCGCGGTTTACGATGAAGAAGGTCCTGAGCGGTTTCAGGTTCACCACCTCCGCCCAGTCGATTCCGGTCAGTATCCTGCGGTAGCATGCGAA
>OGER01002398.1_pt1 | contig 10923 bp, 9 predicted proteins | sample 1570691 | NCBI WGS metagenome assembly OGER01 (sample SAMEA2582143, study PRJEB24529) | metagenome | biome: Human gut stool | place: China | collected 2011
TGGCATTGCTTTAAAAGAAGGCAAAATTTCAATGGAGTTTGAATATAATCAAATCAAGGAAATAAAAGAATATAAGGCGGCTTATGTCTTAATGATTGGAAAAAAACAAGGAATAATATTAAAAAAAGACAGCTTTTCAATTGGAACTTTTGAAGAGTTTAAAAAATTCATAAATGAAAAAATAAAATAATTTTCACTGTAATAAAAGAGGTTGACTAAGATAAAAAATTTTAGCCAACCTCTTTTTATTTTAATAGCCCCTAAATATTTTTAAATTTAAATCAAGTCTTTTCCTGATTTTATTTTATATCTGTCTTTTACAAATCTTATTCCTATTTGTATAAGCTCCCTCTCAACTTTTACTCTCTTTTCTGTATCCTCAATACTTGTAACTTCCATCACCTTAGAATCGCCCACTACTCTTCTGATGATTTCCATCCCTGCCGACCCCACTGAATCAGCCAATATTTCTCCAAGATACCAGTTTTCAAAGCCTTCATTTACATAAAGAGGATCTTTTACTATCTCCTTATATTTTTTATGGAATTTTACAACAAACATATCAAAAATATTTTCAATAGTCTCAGTAAGCCATTGGATAAATTTCTCTTTCTTTTCTCCATCTTCCATAAGATATTTTCTATTTACCAAAGAGAAGAAAAGATTTCCTATTACGTTTCCAATATCATATCCCATAGGCCCATAGAAAGAAAATTCCGGATCAATCACCTTCATTCCTCTTTCATTAATAAATATAGACCCTGAATGAAGATCTCCATGTATTAAAGCTTGTGCATTATTCATAAAATTATTTTTAAGTTTTGCTGCTTCAACATGAAGCTCTTTATCTTCATATAAATATTTTTTTACAAACTCCATATTTTCTGGAATAACTATGTTTCTATCTCTGTCATTTACATAAGGTTCTGTAAATACAAGACATTCTGATATATCACACAATTCTTTATTTATAAAAGCTTTTACTCTATCTTTTTTCTCTGCTCTGTCCAGTACCAGATCTGTTGTTGGAAGAAGGGTATCTGCTAGGAAACTACTTATCTCATCTGCAAATTTTTCAAATATTTTCCCATCTATAAGCTCTTTTCTCAGATTCTTATATTCAGAAATATCCTCCATTACTATTACACACATGATATCGTCATAACGATATATTTCTGGCACAAATTCAGGAGCATATTCCCCTTCCAGCTTCAATATTTCTGCTTCAATTCTACTTCTGTCCAAATCCAAAGGACGTCCAGATGAACGTAAAAATTTATCTGCCTGTTTCAATACAACAGACTTTCCAGTTTTATCTTCTATGACTCTGAAAATATAGTTTATATTTCCATCTCCAATTTCTTCGCCCCTAAGCTCAGCATCATCTGGAAAAATTCCAAAATATTTTGTATATTCAACAGCATCTGCTGCTGACATACGAAAATGCTCTAAATATTTATTCATAGTCTTCCCTCTCTCTTAATAATATTGTTCTACTTCCTTTTCATAATATTCTGCCAGATTATATGGAGAATATATTCCCTGATCTGTAACAACACCACTGACTAAATAAGGAGGTGTAATATCAAAAGATGGATAATAAGCTTCTACTCCCTCTAAAGTATTTTTTATTCCATTACACGTTAAAACTTCTTCTGGATTTCTTTCCTCTATCACTATATTTTCAAGTTTTTTATCTTCATCAGGAATGCCAGTAACAAAATATGGAATTCCAAAGTATTTTGCAACTATAGCAATCTGCAAAGTCCCCACTTTATTTACTATATGTCCATCCATACAGATAGAATCTGCTGCTGAGGTAAATACATCTATTCCTTTAGATTTTATTGTCCATGCTGGCATGTTGTCTGTAATCACAGTCACTTTAAATCCCTGATCCTTCAGTACACTTGCTGTAAGACGTGCCCCTTGAAGATATGGTCTTGTTTCTGGGCAGTAGAATTCTATATCTTTATTCTGATTTCTTATCTCTCTTCCCATACATCCTACAATTGTTTCACCAAAACATTGCGTCATTACTTTCCCTTTTTGTGGAAAAAGCTTCACAAGATTTTTAGCTACTTCTGACATTCTTCCATATCTTCTCTCAAGAGAATCAACTGTTCTTTGAAATATTGCCTCTACAGCTGATTTCCCCTGTTCAATAGCTTCTTTTCCAACTTCATAACATGACTCAGTTATGAGCTTCATACGATTTACAGTAGTAGGTCTTGCATGAGATATTACATCAGAAGCTTCTTTTAGGAAAGCTATCTGCTCCTCTTTAGACAGCCCCTCTGCCTGATAAGCAGCCAGAGCCATTCCCATTCCTGCTGCTGTATAAGGTCCTGCACTTTGTGTTACCATATCTGTGATAGCTTGTCTCACCTCATGGTAATCACTGCACTCTACAAATTTTACTTCTCTTGGATAAATTCTTCTATCTAAAATTCTCACTTTTCCATTTTCATACCATGCAATATTTTCATATTGAAGCATGAAAGCCAACCCTTGGTCCATTCTATTCATATTTATCCCTCTTTTCATTAAAAATACTATGCTTTGCTGTTTTTAAAATTAGGCAGTCCAGTAGCTATAGACAATGCTCCCATTACGATCATCAGCATAGAATACCAAGAATAAGGTACTATTGATGCTGGTGATATCTGAGCCATTCCTGCTGCCATAAGCATTTGTCCTGCATAAGGCATCAACCCTTGAAATGCTGATGAGAACAAGTCAAGAAGTCCAGCTACTCTCTTACGGTCTACACCAAATTTATCTGCTATATCTTTTGCCATAGGCCCTGCTGTAATGATTGATACTGTATTATTTGTAGTTGCCAGATCAAGAAGACTTACAAGAACTGCAATTCCAGTTTCTGCTCCCTTTTTACTCTTTATTCTAGCTGTAAGATTTTCCAGAAGATAAGTGATTCCTCCAAAGTGATTCATGAGGGCAACTACTCCTCCTACTACAATAGCTATTATAGACATATCTTCCATCCAGCCAAGTCCTCTTTGCAGTATTCCAAATATCTCCACAAAAGTAAAACTTCCATGGAAAAGTCCGATTCCAAGTCCTAAAGCTATTCCTATTCCCAATACGTTTATTACATTGAGCCCTGTAAGTGCCAGAACAATGATAGAAATATATGGAATTATATTTACAAGATTGTATTCATAAATTTTACCTTCAACTCCGCTTCCTCCCATAAAAGATATCAGTATCATATTGATGATAACTGCTGGAAGCACAATAGCAAAGTTGACTTTGAATTTATCCTTCATTCCTACTTCTTGAGTCCTTGTTGCTGCAATAGTTGTATCAGAAATAAATGACATATTATCTCCAAACATTGCTCCACCTATAACTACCCCGCATACTAAAGGCAGTGCTATACCAGTTTCTCTTGCTATTCCTACAGCTACTGGTGTCAAAGCACTTACAGTTCCCATAGATGTCCCCATTGAGAAGCTAAGTGCACACCCTACAAGGAACAGACCTGGAAGCAGCATTTTAGCTGGAAGCACAGACAACCCCAGATTTACTGTTGAACTAACAGCACCCATTGCATCTGCTACAGAATAAAAAGCCCCTGCCATAAGGAAAATTACAACCATCAGAATCAATGTAGGTTCTCCTGCACCCTTACAGAAAATATTTACCTTTTCATCTAATGTTTCTTTCTTCCCCTCTTTGTTTAAACAAAATGACACTCCCATAGTAATCATAAATGCTGTAAGCAATGGCATATTTCCAAAGCTTCCTGTAAAGATTCCAGCTCCTGCATATAACCCTAAAAATACAATCAATGGAATCAAACCTTTGATATTTCCTTTTTTCTCCATATGTCCCCTCCTAAATATTTTTTATTTAAAATTTTAATCCACCCTAAATTTCTTCATGTTCCTCTGTTCTTTTTCCATAATCTTTAAATCTCTCTATCATATTCTGCATCTCTTTTTCTGATAGAATTTCTGGTTCTCCTACAGTTTTAGCTATAAAGTACAGCTCACAGCAGAACTCTACATTTTCAGCTATATTATAGGCTTCTGACAGGTTGGCCCCTCCTGCCAGCATCCCATGATTGCTTAAAAGTACTGCTTTTGTTCCTTCCATTGCTTTGAAAGCATTTTTAGCTAATTTTACTGTTCCATAAGTTGCATATTCTGCACAAGGTACATCAGTTCCCGCTACCGCCAGAAGATAATGTATTGCTGGTAGTTTTTTATTTATGCATGAATATCCTGCTGCATATTTTGAATGAGTATGTACCATTGCATTTATATCATCTCTATATTTATAAAATATTCTGTGCATGTCTGCTTCACTTGAAGGAACTCTCTTTCCATCTACTATTTTTCCACTTTGTACATCTATAATTACTATATCTTCTGGAACTATTTCAAGATAATCTATCCCGCTTGGAGTAATTGCCATAAGATTCTGTTCTCTGTTAACTAGGCTTATATTTCCTCCCGTCCCTTTGGTAAGACCTTCTTTTATCATACGTCTGCCGTATTCCATTACTTCTTTTCTCTCTTTTTCTAATAGCATTTACTTTTACCTTCCTATTTTGACATTTTTAGAATATTTACTATATCTTCTTTTCTTAATTTTTTAAATCTTCCAAGAGTTTCACTTCCAGCAAGAGCTTTTTCAGCCATCACTTCAAAGTTCTCCTCTCCTATTCCTGCCTCTTCCAAAGATGTTTTCATTTTAAGATTTTTGAAAAACTTTTTAAGTTCTATTATTCCTTTTAAAGCTGTTTTTTCTTTGTCTTCATCTTCTTTTATCCCAAAGACTTTTACTGCAAAATCTGAAAATCTTTCTATATCTTCATCTTTCACATATTCCATCCATGCTGGAAATACTATTGCCATTCCTGCTCCATGAGTTATGTCATATATGGCACTTATTTCATGTTCTATTCTATGAGATGCCCAGTCAGCAGCTCTTCCTGCTGCTATCATTCCATTATGTGCCACAGTGGCTGCCCACATAATTTGAGCACAATTATTATAGTTTTTAGGTTCTTTCATTACTTTAGGTCCAAATTCTACAACTGTTCTCATAGCTGCTTCCAAAAGAGCATCACTCAGCTGTGTGTCTGCTGTACGGCTGAAATATCTCTCCATAAGATGTGACATTATATCTGTTACTCCACACCCCATTAGATAAGACGGTATTGTAAAGCAAACCTGCGGATCTAGTATTGAAAACACTGGAAAATTCTTTTCTGTATCGCATACACATTTCATCGATGTTTTCTCATCACTTATTATGGAACTTTCTGACATCTCTGACCCTGATCCCGGTATTGTAAGAACTACCCCAACATTTAGAGAATTTACAGGTTCATTTTTTCCTGTAAAGAAATCCCATACATCTCCTTCATATACTGCACCAAGGGATATAGCTTTTGCAGAGTCTATTACACTTCCTCCACCTACTGCCAGAATAAAATCTATATTATTTTTTCTGCATATTTCTATTCCTTCATATACCAGAGATAGTCTTGGGTTTGGAACAACTCCTCCAAAAGTTACATATTCTATACCATTCTCTTCAAGGGATTTTACTACTTTGTCATATATCCCTAGTTTTTTAATCAGGCTTCCATCTCCTTCATAATGCAGCAGAACTTTTTTGCTGTAAGCTTTCACATATTTTCCTGCTTCCTCATGAGTATCTTTTCCAAATATAAGTCTTGTGCTGCTTTTAAAATTAAAATTTTCCAATTTCTATACGCCTCCTTAGAATCATATATATACAATATCTACCTTCAGCTTTTTAAGAGATTCCTCCCATTCATTTGATAGTTTCTGGTCTGTTATAATATAATCTATTTTATCTAATCCACAAATCAGATGAGATTCCAGATTATCAAATTTTGTTCTGTCCACTATCAAAAATGTTTCTTCTGAATTAGCTATCATTTTTCTTCTGATTTCAGCTTCTCTTTCGCTGTCATCTGTTACTCCAAATTTTCTATTAACTGCTGTACAGCTTACAAATGCTTTATTTGCATAAAGGGTCTCCAGCTGATTTACTGCCTGACTCCCTATAAATGATTTTGTTCTCTTTCTAAAACTTCCACCAACACATACTATTTTTACCCATTTAGAATCCTGAAATACTTCTACTACTCTTATTGAGTTAGTTATAACAGTAACTTTTTTCTCATACTTATCTACAATTTGGGCTACACATACTGCTGTAGTACTACTGTCTATCATCAGTGTATCTCCATCTTGAATAAACTCAATAGCTTTATTAGCTATCTCATGTTTTTCTTCCAGATATATCTTTTCTCTTATTTCTAAAGGAACCTGTTTGTCCGTTTCTGATTGAAGGTATGCTCCACCTCTCACTCTTTTTAACACTTTTGTTTTCTCTAATTTATCCAGATCACGTCTTATAGTTTCTTCTGATACATTAAACTGCTTGCTCAGTGTGCTTATTATCACACTTCCTTTTTCATTTAATATCTTTTCAATTTCTTTCAATCTTTGAATCGCCAGCATTTTTTAAATACCTCCTTTGATACAGTTCACATAATATTACATTTTCTCAAAATATGTGTCATTATCTTCAATTATATACTATATCAAAATTTGTATCTATGCATTTTTTTATTTTTCTCAACTTTTTCTCACATTTTTCAATATATTTTTTCTTTATAACAACAAGATATCACATCTTCAAAAATTAATCAACAGTTTTTTTTAAAAAAATTTGAACTGATTTTGAAACTAAAGATACGGTTCAATACATAAAGATATTTTTCTTACCATTGAATATCCTATAATTACCTGTCTTCACTCTTATTCTTCATCAAATTATTTCATTTTCTTCTCAATTTATCTCCTCACATTTTCCAACATTTATCCACAAAAAAAGAGCCAAAATTGACTCTTCTCAAATTTATATTTTATTTTCTGTAATTTATTATTTATTCATCTCAATTTATTATTTCATTTTCTTTGATACTCTGAATCTCACTGTTTTCTTTGGATAAATTGTCATCTGCTCTCTTGTTACTGGATTAGATACTGTTCTTGGTTTTCTTATAAATATTTCAAATATCCCTCTTTTTGGAAATTTCACCTCTCCATCTAGGGCTATTCCTTCCTTCACTGTTTCAAGAAACTCTCTTATCTCTTCTTCTGCTTCCATTATTGAAATTTTCTTTGAACTCATTTTTTGATATAGCTTTGCCATCTCTTTTTTATTCATCTTTATCACCATTAGCTATTTTCACAAGGGCTTTTCCTGCTTTGAACTTTACTGCCTCTTTAGGCTCAGTATAACCTGCTTCCTCCCGCATTGGTTCCAGTATTTTTTAGCTTTCCTCTCTCTTTTTTCAAATACTCTCCAGTTTTGCAATGCTACCTTTTTATCTTCATCTAAAGCTTTCAGCAGTACATTCCAGAATAAATCTATTTTTTCTTTTACTGCTTTATAATTTTTGATTTTATTTCTTTTTTTATAGCATCTTATAAACTCCCCTTCTGTCATATCTTCCCCTTTTAATATTAAGTAAAAGACTGGCTATATCAGCCAGCCCTTCACTACTAAGTTAATACTTTCTATTTAATTAAAACTTGTAACCTAAACCTATTCCTACTATCCATTCACCTTTCGTTTTGTTCTTTCCTGATTGATTATGTGAATCTCTTTCTACAGAATAAGTTCCTTTTATATCAAAAAGTGCTCCATTTTCAAGTTCAAGTGAATATTTAACATTTAGCCCTATACTATGTTCATTTTTGTGAGCTACTAAGATATCAAAGTCGCTTCCATCTTTAAATCTTCCTGTAATAAATTCCTCATCAGCTCCATCTAAGATTCTTGTATAACTGACTCCAGCAGATACAGTACTATTACCTTTCTCATGTGGGATTACTTTTTTCAAGTCTATTCCCACTTTAGCTGTTGTGTAGTCAAATGATTTAGAATCTGTCTCTATAGCTAAAGTTTTACCTCCTTCATTAGCTCCATCTTGGTCTATGTATGTATATGACAATGTTCCATAAGGTTCTAGAAATAAGTTCTCTCCAATATTATGAGAGTATCTTCCATTTAGATAGATATCATAAGTCATATCTGAATATTTTTCACTGTAATTCTCTCCTATTGTTCTTCTGTCTGCATCATATTCAGCGTACTGTATTCCTGCTCCTGCTTTTAATGTTAGGTTTCCTCTGTATTTTTCTGCAAAAGCGCCAATATATCCACTGTTTGCTTTTACTTTAGACATTGACATTTCAGCTTCACTTTTGTTTCCACCTAGAGTCAATCCTAAAGAAAGATTCTCTGAATATCCATACTTAGCCAGCATATATGCTCCAGTAAGTTTCATATCAGCTTTTGTATTAGATGTACCAGTATCAAATCCATGATAATTTCTACCATAGTATGTATCTTTAGTTCCTCCATCAGCGTGAGTCAGTCCACCCATTATCATCCATTTATTTAATTCTGGTTTAAATTCATTTTCTGTCACTATATCTCTAAACATTCCCACTGATCTTCTTGATAGTTCAGAGCTGTATGAGTATGGACTTCCAGTGTAGATATCTCCTAAGTAATCTAGTAATTTTGCTAATTGCTCACTGTCTGTTACTGATGTATAATCTTTAGTTTTATTATTTATAGTAATTATATTTTTTAGAGCAATAAAATTATCATCTGTACTTGAAATTACCCCATTGTATATATCATTTAGCTTTTCATACTTTTGACTGCTTGTTTTTACTTCTCTAAAGATATCTTTGTCAGCTTCTACTCTGATATCTCCTGCTTTTCCACTTCCTTCATCAGTTTTTAAAACTACTGCTTTATCTAAAATAGAATTAGTTTTAGTGAAAAGATCTTCATCTAAAGTTATTCCATCCATAGCTATTATGGAATTCTTACCAAGTCCATTAGTTACTAGATTCAGTACTCCTACATTGTATATTCCATTTTCTGATTCTGTTATTGATTCACCTTCTCCTAGACTGCCTGCATCTCCATTGATTGTCAGAGCTGTATTTCCAAAGAGTGCATGTCCTTCATATCTTCCATTAGTTTCTGTAGTATCTATTCTTAAATTAAGTACTGATCCAGCGCTTATATTTATTTCATTAACTTCACTAATAGATAGTTTTTCTATGCTTCCATCATCTTCAATAGTCTTTTCAAATAGAGTTACATTTGTATTTATATTTATAGTTTCAAAATCTGATATATTATGCTGAATATTTATTTCGCTATTTCCCAAAGCTCTTGTTGTCTCTGGATTAAAATTAAGAGTATCATTTCCTGTTCCTCCATCAAGAGTTCCATTTATTTTTCCTCCACTAACAATATTAAGAACATCATCTCCAGCTCCCATTTTTACACTTCCATTAATTATTGCACCTGTATCAACAGTTATAGTATCTATTCCATCTGCCATATCTATATTTCCATTAATTACTGTATTTTGAGATGCTGGACTTCCACTACCTACATAAGTAATATCTCCAGACTGAAGTATTAATGTATCTCCATTAGTGCTTCCAGTTATGGAATTATTTGTTCCGTCAGAACCGCCATTTACTATAGTTCCTGATAAAGTAAGCTGACTATCAGTTCCATCAAAAGCAACTGCTGTTCCATAGGCATTTATTATTGAACCTAATATTTCACCACTTCCTGATGCAGTTATTGTTTTATCTTTTCCATTTACTATATGATCGTTATAGTTTTCTGCTCCTGAAAATGTAATGCTTTTAGTTTCTGTTGCACTTCCAGAAGCTCCTTCTAATTCAGCATTTTTTATTGTCATATTTCTTTTTATTTCATTTCCACCATCATCATAATCTACAATTATATCTGTTGGACCGCTAAGAATAGAACCAAGAATTACTTTCCCATCTGTATCTTTAATATGTAGTCCATAATTAGTTGGAGGATTTGTTATTGTTCCATTAGTATCATTTATAACTAAATTTCCCTTAGTTGCTAATATTCCATAGTTGTCTAAAGAGGTTATTATTGCATTACTCTCAGTACTACTATAAAGACTAAAAGTAATTATAGCATTAGTGTCCCCATAAATAACCCCTGTATTTTTTATGGCTTTTATTTCAGTTTTATCATAAGAAAAATCTGTTTTTATGCCATTGTATATTCCGTATCCATCACCGCTTCCTGTACTTGTTCCTGTTATTGAACCCATATTTATTATAGATCCTATTTTACCGCTAGTTACATTATAAATTCCAGCTCCTTGAGAAACTCCTCTTATTGCTATCCCCAACATTGAACCAATATTTAGAAGTTTAGGTACTCGTCCATTACCATAAATTCCTCCTGAAAAATAATCATTTCTTTCTTGGTCTTTTAGTACTCCTTTTAGTAAACCGCTATTTATTATTGGAGTCGTTCCATAATAATTGATTCCTCCCTGTCCTCCTACCATTGATCCATTATTTATTATATTTTGTCTTATCTCATTATTATTACAAATTCCATTCTCTTCACCTTTTATTAAACCATTATTTAATATAGCAGTTATGGTCCCATGACTATAAATCCCAAATTTCCTGTTCTCATCAGCTAATATTAACCCATTATTAGTTACAGTTCCATTTATAGTTCCACTATTATAAATCCCATAATTCCCTATTATCATTCCATCATTAATTATATTTCCATTTATAGTTCCACTATAGCCATTATAAATTCCATATCCATCTCTACTTACAGTTCCTATTCCAGTATTTGCTCCTATTATCAAACCTCTATTTGTTATATTTCCCATAGTTCCATTATTATAAATTCCATTACCCTCATTACCATAACTATTTCCTGTGCTTGTTCCTGTTATTAACCCAGTATTTGTTATATCTCCTATAGTTCCTTCATTAGAAATTCCACAAGTTAGAT
>OGER01002415.1_pt1 | contig 10860 bp, 16 predicted proteins | sample 1570691 | NCBI WGS metagenome assembly OGER01 (sample SAMEA2582143, study PRJEB24529) | metagenome | biome: Human gut stool | place: China | collected 2011
GAGATCTACACTCTTTCCCTACACGACGCTCTTCCGATCTTCTTACAAGCTAAGGGACTTACTAAGAAATTAAAAGGAGGGAAAAATGATAAATTACGATGTGCCGTTAAATAAAAGAAATACCAATGCAAATATAAAAGTAAACATTTTCGATGATGGCAAGATGAGGGAGTTAGGGTTTACTGATTCTCGTAAAAATACTTGGTATTATTTAGTTTACATTATTAAAGAAAGGTATTTTAAAGTAACATTTAATCTACGAATTAACAAACAAAATACGGATGATTTTAAGATTGATATTTTAGACGAGGATTATCTTCAACCTTATGATTATCAAGCAGGATTGAGAAAATACCCAAAATTTAAAAAATATTTACAAGTTCATAAGAAGGTTCAAGAAATAATGAAACATTTAATAGATATGGGAATAATTGAAGGTTATAACTTGGGAGATTATATATAAGGAGGAAAATATGTGGATATGTAAAGAATGTGGAGGAGAAATAATAGCAATTTATGGCGGCTATGCAAAAGTTAGCAAGTTAGGAACAATTATAAAAGGAACTGAGTATAATGAAGGCTTCAGTCATTATAAATGTGAAGATTGCTCTGTAGTTATAGAAGTGAACAAACTAAAAGAATATGCAGTTTGGGAGGATTAAATAAAAAAAGTCCCCATCTAACCCAATGTTAAACGGGGGAGACGATAAAAGCTACAATATCGTCCAACAAATTTATTATATCACATTGTAATAAAAAGAGCAAAAGCCCTCTTTCGAGAGCTAATGCATATTATAAGTGTCGGAATATAAAGAAGCTAAATAGCTTCCTCGTATAGAGTATAACACGAAAATGAATATAAAGAAAGAGTGAGAGAAATATTAAGGTATAAAAAGAGCAAAAGCTCTCTTTCGAGAGCTAATGCCTTGAATGTTATTTACACATATCTACATCAGGAAGCGGGCACTTCCTAAAAAATTATAACATAAAAACTCTATATATTGCAAGGGGTGAGAAATGAATATTTCTAAAATAACATGGTACTTGGTATCTATTCCATTAATAATTAAATTTATCTTATATATCACAGAAAGCTAAATAGGGGGGTTTATGAAACTAGATGATAATTTATACAAAGTTCTTTTAGAAGTGCTAAATATTGAAAACTGCAAAGACAGAGAGAGTGAAACATCATGTTTGTAGAATTTTTAATTATAATAACAGGAATTGATCTAATAGTTGCTTATGCAGCTATTAAAATAATGGAGAAGAGATAAATATGAAAATATCTGATTATATAGTTTTATTCCAAAGAACACTAAAAGAATATGGAGATATTGAAGTGGATAACCTCTATATCTCTAAAGATGGAAAAACTAAACTACATGACAATATAACAGGAGTAGAGTATATTCCGCAAAAAAATAAATTAAGCTTTGTTGTAGATAAAACATCTAAAAAAAGAAAATTAAAGAAAGTTGATATACAGACTATCTTTAAAAGTAATACTACAGGACTAGCAAAAAGAGAAGGCTATATAGTTAATAAAAAATTATTCTCGGAGGTAGCAAATGAAAAAACTTGCTGAACTACTTAAATTAAAAAGAGAACTTGGAATAGTAGATAAAATAGAACTTAATTTCACAGAAAGTGGAAGTTGTTATATCTTGGAAATTGGGAATTATGAATGGATAGAATTTAAAGATAAAGACATTATCCAAATAGCTATAAATGATCTGAAAGAAGAACTTGAAGAAAAGAAAACAGAAAACCTTAAAACAATAGATTACATAGAAAAAAGGATAGCATAATTAAATTTTTATAGGTTTTCCAATAAAAAAATTGGAGGACTTATTAAAAATTTAAAGAGAGGTGTTTATAAATGACAGTTAAAGAATTGAAAGAGAAAGCTAAACGAATGGGTTTAAGTGGTTATAGTCAATTAAGAAAAGCAGAATTAGAAAAGTTTATTGAAGATAATACTCTTCATAATTCAGAAATCCTTTTTACTGGTGAGTGTAGTGGTGATGGAGAATGGTTAAATCATAGAAAAATAGGAGCAACAGAAACTTCAATACTAGTAGTTGACAATGCTTTTAAAAATGGATTAATAAACAGACCAGATAAATATAACTCTCCATATTTAATATATCTTGAAAGAAAAGGATTATATAAAAGAGATATTTCTTTCGCTTCACAGGTAGCTATGGAATTTGGACACTATGCAGAGGACTTTATAATTGCACATCTTCCAGCACTATTCAAAAATGAATTCAATATAGAAGTACAGGAAACAAAAAAAGGTAATCAGGTAGTAGGAAATAAAGATTTTCCTTTATGGAGCTGCACACCTGATAGCTGGGTAAAAATAGAGAATGAATGGTATCCAGTAGAACTAAAAACAGGAAACAGCTTCACTTCTTATGAATGGGAAAGAGAAGAAGTTCCAGATAAATATTTTGCACAGGTTCAGCAGCAACTAGCAGTACTTGGGAAAGAAAAAGGTTATCTTGTTGGATTTGTGGACAACAGATTCACTAGAGTATATGAAATAACAAAAGATAAAAAACTTATAGATATAGCCTACCAGCTAACAGAGAAGTTTCAAAAATGTTTAGATAAAAATATAGAGCCTGAATTAAATGGGTGTGAAGCTGAATGCGAGTTCCTGAAACAAGAATTTAAAGGTTTCGGAAATCCACTTGAGCAAACACCTATACTAGATATTAGCAACAGCGATTTGAATGATTATACATCCTTGATAGATACTAAAAAAATGACAGCAGAAGAGTTGAAAGAAATAGAAGAGGATATGAAACCTTTTACAACAAAGATACAAAAGAAAATGTTAGAACTGGAAACAGAAACATTAATTATAAACGGATCCCATCTGGCTACTTGGAAGATAGACAGCAGAGGTTACAAAAGATTTACTTTCAAGGAACTACCAGAGGATAAAAAAATAAGAGAGGTGGCATAAAAATATGGCAACAGCTAAAAACAAACTAGCAACACTAGATAACACAAGTAATACAGGAGTTCCAGCACTTAAAAGTATGCTGGCAACTCAAGCTATTAAGAAGCAGATTAAATCCCTGCTTGGAGAAAGAGCAGGGCACTTTATGATGGCAATAGTACAGGTAGTGGAGGGAACACCTCAGCTTCAACAGGCAGACCCTCAAAGCATTATCAATGCTGCTATTGCTTCAGCAGTTCTCAACTTACCAATAGAAAAGAATCTAGGGTTTGCCTATATAGTTCCCTACAATGATAGAGAAAGAGGAATGATAGCGCAGTTCCAGATGGGGTATAAGGGATATATTCAGTTAGCTCTTAGAAGTGGAGAATATAAGTTCATCAATGCAGTACAAGTCAAAGAGGGGGAACTACAAGGGTATAACCTTCTTACAGGAGAACTTCAACTTGAATTTATAGATGACATTGATAAGAGGGAAGAGGCTAGGACTATTGGTTATGCTTCTTATATAGAATTTAATAATGGATTTAGGAATACTCTTTTTATGACAGAGGCACAGGTTAAAAATCATGCTAAAAAATATAGTCAGTCATACCAATATGATTTAAGTAAAGGAAAGAAAAATTCTAATTGGAGCAAGAACTTTGAGGCTATGGCATTAAAAACAGTTCTCAAATTAAATTTAAGCAAGTATGGAGCTTTATCAGTGGAAGTACAGAAGGCTCTACAAACTGATGGACTGGTAGTTGACGAGATAGAAGAAGATGGAACTATCATAGGACAATTTACAGACAATACAGGTGATGAAATAGAAGTGATTAATAACATCAAGGCAACTGATGAGGATAGAGTAAGACTTCTGAAACAGTCTGAGCCTTTAAAAATAAATTTAGTGGAAGTTGTAAAAAAAGAACTGAAAATCGATTTTGAAACTATGACTAAAAATCAAGCAAAAGAAATTGAAGAATACATAGACACTAAACTTGAAGAAACAATGTAAATTCAAAATAATAAGGGATTGGGTACTTTCCTTTCCCTTACCTAAAGGTGATTTATGAAAGAGAGAAAATCAGGAATAACTTATAAAAAATCTAGTAGAAAAAGAATAAAGAAAATGGCTGAACTGGAAAGGCTATGTCGGATTGATTGGAGAATTGACAATAATACTCTAATAAAAAAACTTAGTATTTCCAAAACAGAATTTTATAGAAATTTTAAGAAAAAAGCTGATGAATTAAGAAAAATAAATAGTAAAGAATCTTTATTTAATCTTTCCCAATTTTATTAAAAATGGGAAAAATAACAATTAATTCAGAAAAGGAGAATACAATGCCTATTTTAAGATTAAGTAATAAAGAATACAATGTAACTCTTTTAGATAAAAATAATAATCCTTTTTTCCTAACTAAAGAAAAAGAAAAAACAACATTAGAGAATATTTTAAACAATATTTCTAAAACATTTGATAATAAAACCGATACTGATACTATAAGGGCCATTCTTTATAAGCACCTAAAAAATACTAAAATTAAATTTAAAGATATCAAAGTAAGGGAAATTTAGGAGTGGATATGAAAATAAAAAAATATGGAAATATATATGGTGAATACACTGGAATTCAATTAAACTTTTGGGAATGGTTGAAAAGAAATTGGAGGATAAAATGATTTTAGATATGAATATATTTACCATGGATTTTGGAAAAATGAAAGTACCTACAGATGAACATTTTAAAAAAGTAAAAGAAGAATTTGAAGAACTTAGGGAAGCTCATGGTAACTATGCCTCTAGTTCGTTTTGGAATCTTAATAAAGAAGATATAGAAGGAACAAAATACCTGTTATGTTCTGAAGCTCTTGATATGATTCAAGCATCTATAAGTTTTGTATCACACCTGATTGAAGAAGGGATTATGACAAATGAAGATATAGAAGCTTGGAAAATAAAACTAGAGGATAGAAAGAAAAAATATTTGAAGTAGGGAGGGCTAACAATGAAATGTTCTTATTGTGATGAAGAAATTAAAGAAGATGACGGATTTTATATATATGAAGGCGAAATATATTGTGATGAATGTTGTAAGGAAGAAACATATACATATTATGTATTTGGAGATGATTCAGAAAATCGTACAGAAGATGGAGTTAAAGAGTTTGGAAATAAAAAGGAAGCTATAAATTATTTAGAGAGGCAGCTCCACTCTATAAAAGAAACGATTAAAGAGTTAAAATCTTCCGATAAATGTTATGCAAAACATTACATAGAAATGAAAGAAAAAGACAAAGTAAGAATAGAAAAGGCATTGAAGATTTTAAAAGGTGAGCAGGAGGATTAAATGACTATAGAACATAAATTAAAATTTGAAGATAGTGTAGTATTAGAAATAGATAAGCAAAGATATCAATTAACTAATAGTAAGGGAAAACTTAAAGTAACAACATTAGAATTAAGAAATGAATTAGTTTTAATTCCAGATTGTTCTAACAGTATAAAAATAAGTCAACAAAAATGGTAAGGGAGGTAAAAAGGATGATTATAAGAGATAAAAAAACTTTAACAGAAAAAGAACTGCTGGAATTACAAAATAGTATAAAAAAACTATATGATATGCAAGAAGGGGAACAATGAAAGAAACAAAAAAGGCAATAGCATATTTTAGAGTAAGTACAGATATGCAAAGAGACGACCTCTCCCTTGAAACACAAGAAAAGGGAGGGGAGATCTTTGCAAAAGATAATGGTATTGAAATAGTAAAGAAATTTACTGATGTTATGTCTGGAGGAAACAGAAACAGAAAGGGATTCCTTGAAGCTCAAAAATATTTAGAAGATCACAAAAATGAAATAAATTATTTTATAGCCTATGACGTGTCAAGAATAGCAAGGGACGCATTCGCGTTCCTTTCATTATTCAATAAATTAAATCTTTTAGGGGTAAAGTTAAAGCTAATAAATAACCCTACATTAGATAGTGATAGCCCAATGGGAAAACTAATTTTAACCATACTTGCTGCTATCTTTGAGTTTTTCCGATTTGATAATGCAGATAGAGTAAGAGATAATATGATTATAAGAGTTAAAGAAGGAAAGAGAATGAACAATGCACCCTTTGCTTATAGAATGATAAATAAAAAAATGGTAGTAGTTCCTGAAGAGGCAGAGTTAATAAAATTTATCTATAATGAATATTTAAAAGGACATGGAATAGTAGCTCTTGAAAAAATGACTGGTAAAGATAGGAGTACTATAAAACAATGGCTAAATAATAAAGTTTATGCTGGCTATAATGTCTTTGGTGCTAGAAAAATGAATAAAACTACTTTTAAGCCCATGAAAAACCCAGATACAAATAAAATTGTAGAAGCGAAAGGAGACTGGGAACCTATAATTGATATAGAAACATGGGAAAAGGTAGCAGCTAGAATGAATAATAATAGAGAATTTAGAATAAGGAATATTGAAAAAACCTCTTATTTGTTATCTGGTCTTTTATTTCACTCTTGCGGCTCTAAACTTAGAGGAAATGCAGGAAGAAAAGGTACTAATTATTATAGATGTATTGGCTGCAACAAAAGTATAAAAACAGATACTATAGATGAAAAAGTTCTTAATGAGCTGTTTAATAATGAGTTCTTAAAAGAATTGAATAAAAGTACAGGAAAAGTGGAAAATAAGAAAGAAAAAGAATTGATAAAATTAAAAAACTATAAAATTTCTCTAAAAAATAAAGAAAAGAAATTGATAGATTTATATACAGAAGATTTAATCTCCAAAGATGAATATATAAACAGAAAAAATGAAATTAAAAATTCTATAATAAATACAGAGGCAGAATTAATCCTATTAGAAAATGAAAAGGAAGAAAAGAAACAAAATGTTGACTTTTCTAAAATGTTTATAGCTGCACTTAGTAATTTAAAAAATGCAGAGAGTAAGCAGGAAGCTAATAAGATCTTAAAAATGATAATAAAAAAAATAGAAATAGATGATAATAAAGAAGTTTTCATTCATCTTAATTTTTAAAAAAAGACCAATTAGCAATAAGCCGATTGGTCTTTCTCTTTATCTAATCTAAAGTTCATTTACTGGTTTTTTCCAAGCTCCTAATATAAAGGCTGTAACCAGCGATCCAATAATTACTGATACAAGGTACATTACTGGGTTAGTAACTACTGGGAAAACAAATATTCCACCATGTGGTGCTGGTAATAATACTCCAAAGAACATTGACAGTCCTCCAGCGATTGCTGCTCCTATTACACTTGCAGGGATAACTCTTATTGGGTCAGATGCTGCAAATGGAATAGCTCCTTCTGTAATAAATGATAATCCCATAATGTAGCAAACTTTTCCTGCTTCTCTTTCATCTTTAGTAAATTTATTTCTAAAGAATGTAGTTGCCAAAGCTATTCCTAAAGGCGGTACCATACCTCCTGCCATTACAGCAGCATGAGGTGCATAATTTCCAGCAGCAATAGTTGCTATACCAAATGTGAAGGCTGCTTTGTTTACTGGACCTCCCATAAGCAATTAAGGCAAACACAAAAAAAGAGAAGAAATCAATCTTCTCTTTTTTAGTATTTTCTAATCTACATTAATTTATCCAGATAAAATTTATTTCTATTTCTAATTTTTATTTAAAATTTATAACCTATTCCAACAGTTGCGTTAATATTTCTATTGTAATCTTTAGCAAATTCTAAACTCACTCCTGCTGTATATATTAATCCATTTGTTTTTTCATACTCAATATTTAATGATACTTTTCCTGATGTTTTAGGAAGTTCTGTTCCTTGAATATCAAACTTCTTTCCATCTTTTTCTTTTCCTAGTATATAACCATTTAACTCTTTTGATTTATCTCCAATTGTATTTATCACTCCTAAAGATAGAATATTTTTTAACTTTCCATTATTTAGATATGAACTCTTTATAAAATCTACTCCAACTTCTACATCTGCTGTATTACTATTTATTTTATCTGTTCTCATAGAAATCTGTCCTGGTATGTATCCTTCATTTACTTTATCTTGTTCTATATAGTAATAGCTTAATCTTACTTTTGGTTCAACTGTCCAATTCTGTTCAGCACTATAAACATATTTAGCTTCCATAAAAGCATTTAATGAATTTATATCATACTTATCTCCTGTTGAGAATGAATCATATCTATTTGATACCTTTCTATCTGCATCAGCTGATGTATATTGATATCCAACTCCTCCCATAAATTTAAAGTTATTAATATCTGTTTTAGTAAATGCTCCTAAATATAAAGAATTACCTTTTATTTTACTTGAACCTTTAAAATTAATGTCTTGGTTATTTCCACCTAAAACAAATCCTACAGATGTTTTATCACTTAACCCATATTCAAAAGTTGCTAATCCTCCAACTGTATTTGTTGTTGTCTTGTAATTTCTATGTCCAGTATCAAAACCATAATAATTCTTTCCATAAGCTCCACTATCACTTTTAACTCCAGTATAAATAGCTTTACCTTGAACTATCATTTCATCTTTTTTAGGTTTTATTGTTAAATATGATATATTATCTTCAAATAATTTTAAACTATCTCTTGAAGATTTAACTGTATATGTATAAGGATTATTTGCATACATTTGATCAAGTATTGTTAACAATCCTCCTAAAGATTCAGTATATGTTTTATCTTCTAATAAAGTTGTATTAGCTAAATTTCCAATTTCTCCTGCACTTACTATTGATTGATATATTTTATTTAATTTTTCATATAACAAAGAATCAATAGTAATTGGTGGTTGTGGATTTACTGGTGGGTCTACTGGAGGATTAAGCGGTGGTTCAGGTTTTGCTGGCGGATCTACAGGTGGATTTATTGGTGGCTGTGGATCTATCGGCGGAATTGGAATTGATGGGGCTAATGGTATTGACTCTAAAACTGTTATGTTTATATCTTTTCCATCTTCTGATAATTTCCCATCTAAAACTAATGAATTAGTTTTTATATGATCTGTATCTTTCCACCAGTTATCATTTGTATCAGGAGTTATTGTTGTCCCTCCCATTGATATTATAGCTCCTTCTCCTAAACCATTTAATCCTATTACCAAGTTCCCACCATTACTTGTTAACATTCCATTATTTCCATACAAAGCATGTCCTGTAACTTTTCCATCTACTGTAACAGTTGGGTCAACTCTTAATATCACATTTCCACTTTCTAAATTGATATTATTCGCTCCAGTTACCTTAGTTGTCTCAAATAAAGTTATATTTCCATTAGTATTTATATTTTCAAATCCTGTGATATCATGTAATATATTTAAATTTTGTGTTGCTTTAGTAATAGAAGCTTCTCCTAAATTTAAAATATCATTTCCTGACCCACCATCTAGTTCTCCATTTATTTGAACTGTATTAGCAATAGATAGAGTATCATTTCCATCACCTAAATCTATGGCTCCATTTATTATTGATGTCCCCAAAATACTTGCTACATTATCTCCTATACTACCTTTGATAATTGCAATATCATTTTTTAATCCTCCACCATTAAAAATAGTATTTGTTGCTGTTAATTGTGCGTTATCTTCCAAATACACTGCTGTATTATATCCATTGACAATACTTTCAGATATTGAAGTTCCTGCTTGAACAACTAAAGCTCCTTTGTTTATTCCTGCACCATTTATTATATTATTTTCATAATTTGTTCCATTTGCTGAAACATAGCTATCCTTTGCATCAGAGTCATTAGAAGTTTCATATCCATTTTCATCATATCTTTGACTATTTATTACTACTTTTTTATTTCCATCTTCTAATGTTATTTCTCCACCTGTACCATTTACAATATCAGTTATATTTCCATTAGAATTATACCTTATTATTATACCACTGCTAAGAATATAAGGAGCATTTATATATAAATTTTCTCCAGCTAAAATTCCATTATTTGTTAAAGGAATATTACTAACTGAAGTAGAAATTAGACGCTTGCCTTTTATAATTCCATTATTAAGAATTTTATTTATATTTCTTACCCCAGCTATTCCAACATTTTCTCCTGAAATAATTCCATCATTTTGAATATCATCAAGATTGTCAGCCAAAATTGCATAACCAGCAGAAGCTGAATTATTATTGTCTCCTAATCCCCCTACTATAAGACCTTTGTTAATTATTTTTCCAATATAGTCACTTCCATTTTGAGCATCAGCTTCAATTGCGTTTCTATTTCCAAAAATAACACCATAATTCAAAATATTCCCTATTTTAGCTACAGAGTTAGAATTTGAAAATGCTTTACTATAAATTCCTCTTCCAGAAAAAACGCTACTTTGAGCTGAAATTCCAGAAATAATTCCATTATTATAAATATCCCCAATATTACTACTTCCGAATCGACTGATAATACCATTTCCTGAGTCACTTGAATTTCCTGTAGAAACCCCTGAAATAATTCCATCATTCTTAATATCTCCTATTGTACTTGTTAGTGGATTAGCCAAACTAGCCCCTACATAAATACCATTTCCTGACTCATTTGAATTTCCTGTAGAAACTCCAGAAATAATTCCACTATTTACAGTAGTTCCCAATTTAGTTTCTCCTGTATAATTGTACAATTCAACTAAAATACCATTTCCTGAATATTTAGAATTTCCTGTTGAAGTTCCTGAAACAATCCCACTATTTTTAATAGATTCAATAATTGGACTATAACTAGAAGATCTCTTAGATATTCCAACTCCTTCTTCTCCTATTGAAAAAATTGTTCCTTTATTATCTATATTTATTTCTTCTTGAGTTATCTTTACTCCATTATTTACTATTATTTCATTCTTTATATTTTCTTCTCCATATCCTATTTTACCAATTATTAAAAATGCAACTAATATT
>OGER01002417.1_pt1 | contig 10841 bp, 16 predicted proteins | sample 1570691 | NCBI WGS metagenome assembly OGER01 (sample SAMEA2582143, study PRJEB24529) | metagenome | biome: Human gut stool | place: China | collected 2011
GTAGTTCGCAATTTCTTAGAAAAGAAATCTACATTTGAACTTGACTCTGATGAACAGGGTAGTCTTCTTAATTTCCTAATGGGACTCTTAATCAAACTAGAGGATGATTACAAACTCAATTGCTTGGATATAAACCAGGTACAAATTTATGATACTACCTATTATTCTTTCATTTTCGAATCCGTGATAACTGCCGATACTAATCCCTATAAGGGACAATTAGCATCTGCTGCAGTTCAATTCATGAACGAATTCACAGATAACGATGGGAGGTTCATATCATTCAATCAACTCGATAGAAACAACTGGATTTTCCAACTTAATTTCTCAATCGCATGACAAAGTATAACGTTAGTCCATTAGTTGCCCGGGAGATAGAATTCTCCACGGGCACTATCTTTGGTGGTAGTTGGTGCCGATACTTTATTTCAATCACCCTACATCAATGCTATATAGAAGCAACATGGAAAACCCGTCCTAAAAATGATTTAGACGGGAACAAAGAAATCTTTAACTCTTTACAGGAGTATCTAGATTGGTTTGCTAATCTTAAGAAAACTTACGGGAGGAGAATATCCCGTAAACAAATGGTATATGCTGCATACGATGAAACAACACGTAGCTTCAGTTACAAACCCTACGAGAATTGGGCTACAAGACGTTCTAAAGAGAAATTAAATAAGCCCAAGGAACCAATGCTGGCCGATGAATTATACTAATCCCTAACCAGTTAATATATCCTCAGGGAGTTCAGAAACACCAACATCTGGGCTCCCTTAATTATTGCATATTTAAAATATTATTTCTATATTTGCATAAGAGAAAAATAAATATAATTATTAACCGACCTCGAACGGGGTCACAAAACTTATTTCTTATGACAACTATTAACGAAATCTCAAATCACATTATGGGTTACTTTGATGGAACTCTTGATGCTTTTGGTTACACTGCTCAATCAGTTAACGAAATCTCAAATCCGGATGAATCATACATGGGAACTCTCAATCTCCAATTCCGGGAGTATCCTATAGACGATGACGAAAAGGTAGAAACCTACTACAGAGAATCCGATGCTTTTGAACAATACGTGATAGAATTCATTAATTCTCATTGGGATGAACATCACCCATTAAAAGAACTTAACCCTAATCATCATTACATGTCAAACTCATATGGAGATACTATCCAGGTACATTTCAATGATGAATCCCTTTTCATTATCATTACTATGACAGGGCAATATTAACAAAACCCTCTGGGAGGCACTCAAAATACCTCCCAGAACCTCCCTATTTATAAAAATAAAAGTAGTTATAAAAACAAGTTTAGAAATAATTTTGTATATTTGCAATGAGAAATATTTCTCAAATAATTTTAATATAGACACGTTATGAAAGAATTAAAAAATTTAGAGGCCATCCGGGAACTGCTTGCTTCCCACCCCATTTATACTTATGATTACTCCGATGGTCTTCTCATTAACAAGGAAGCTACCAATATCCAAGTTTACTCAATCGACTTAGAGGATGAACTTTTTGCTGCTTATATCTCAGGATATATCATCACATATGCTTCAGAGGAAGTTCTCTTCGAAAATCTCAGGGAAAACCTTATTTCTCACATGGACTTAACAAAGGGTGCCGACGACCAATATTACGATTATTCACCCTCACAGGTAGAGGCTATCCTATTCGGAGTTTTTCAATTAATCCCTGAACATCAGGATTATATCATAACCGGACTCAAAAAACATCTCCGGGAATTTATCCAAGACGATGAACAAGATGAGGACATGATATCCCAATATACCAATATCTACAATGCTATCGAAAAATGGGAATCAGACCACAAGGAAACAGAAATCTTCCAACAACTTGCAGTATCAGAATTATTTAACCAACTAAATAAATAATCACTATGGTAAACTTATATAAATTACTCAACGTACTGGAACAGGGCATGTCTCTGTTCCAACTTAATAAATGGAAAACCGAAGGCATCTGGTATCCAATCACCCAATACAAAAAGGAATCAGATGAAATACAGGTAGTAACTAACCTATTTATTGCTGACCAGGAACAGTACCATATCCAACTATCTGGGAATTATCCAGAAGAATCTGAAGACTGGAACAAGTTTCTAGAGGAAAACCAATGGAAAATCTATCCCTTACTTGCAAATATAATGCAAGTCTTCTTGCCCACAGGGAACTACCAATTATTCTATACTCAATATCCACAGGGATTCATATCCATAATCGCTAAGCCCCATGATAAGTAAAGAACTCAAATCACAATTAAGTATTCTCAAGGAAACTAACCCAGAATATATTCAAACCCTAAAGGATGCCGTTACGGCATCCTATAAGGCAGAACTTCAGGCAATCAAACCCAGTTCTACCGAAGAAGAGGAACAACTCAATATCGAACTCAAGGACATAGTATTAAAAATACTATTTGGGCCTTTCTATAACTATTTCGTATCAGAATACGTAGTATCAGATACTATATGGGAAGAACAGGATAAACTAATCGAGGACTTATATTATTACTTCAAATCATGACACCGTATATTCAACAACAACTTAAAAAGCTATGCGATAATCCAAATTGGTATGACGATATGCTCATCTCATGGGATAAAAACCCAAGAAATCAAAGGGAAGCTATTTATAACTACCTTTCTCATGTACAACTAAATGGGTTACTAGAAAACACTCAGATAGTTTTTACATTCATAGATGGCGACATGAAACCAGCTTTCTATTTCGAAATTCCCAGAGATACCAATCGATATCTTATACTGGGAATCCTCGATGAAGCAGGTTATCCTCATTGCTGCCTATTAGGCCAACCAAAACAAATGTTTAACCCTCAACTCAATTAACATCATGAAACTAACAATAACAACCCTAGTAATCGTAGAAGACTATTATATCCAAGGAATTTTCCATTCCTTGGAAGAGAATCCAGGTAAAGCTTACCAAGAACTGGTAGACCAAGTAGAAAACGAATATGGTTATGATGCCGATAAAAAGATCATGTACCATTACATTTCAAAACTATCCAAGACATAAAGGATTACTTTGAACTTGTACACATAGAGACTCAAGAACTTACAGCAAACGGAGGATTTAAAACAGCAATTTTAAAAGAACTATAATATGGAACCAATCATAACAGTAAATGAATACCCTATCGGATGGGAATGGTTAGACAGAGTACCCTTAGAGGACTTTACCTGGCTAATCGAAATATTCTCTACTATGACCGATGATACAGATACTTATGACTTTGCTACTTTCGATAAGGAAGCAACCAATGGAGAACCTCCCTATCCTGTAATCGAAATCAATAGGAAAGGCTTAGCTAACTTCCTAAACGATGACCAAGGCTATGAATCAGGTATATCAATGTACGGTCACTACATAGCATGCAAATGCCTTGACATATCCTCAGAAGAGGAATATATGAATCAATTTACCGATATAAGAATACTAACCAACGAACTATAAACTATGCTAACATCAGGTAAATTCTTAGTATCATTCGAAGTCCCGGGACCATTACCTGGGACTACCGAAGGCTTCTGCGAAGAAATGAACGTAGTGTACAGAACTGAGGAACTTAATACCTACCTCCGCTACCCCAAACAACAAATAAACCCATGGCATAAACACAGTACCTATATAAGGCTAAAGCTAAGAGAGATCCTCAAAGTAAACCTAACAGATATAACCATAATCGATATAATATCACTACCATGAATATCATCTATCACATAATCCGAATAATACTATCCGTAGGCACCATTCTAACCCTCATACGCAATGAGAAAATATACCAAGCCTACAAACACCACCACCCAACAAACAAATTAAGGTATATAATATCACAAATCCTAATATTAATCCTATACACCTCATCACTAATCTTAGTATCCTACACATATAGGATTATACTAACCCACCTATAACCCAATACTCCCCTACCCAACACAAAAATAAAAAGAAAATCATATAGAGCCTAACTAAGCTACCATCCTAACTAAGGTATATATAATAAAATACCTAATACACATATACCCCTTATTATACTACATACATAATCAATATACCATAATACATATCAAGGTACCTCGCCGGGGGTTTTGGGGATTTAGGCAAACAAGGCAAGTGATAACCCCTCTACTATACAAAGCCACTCAACTCACTATATAGCCACTATACCATATAGCTCTACTACACACTTTAAAGGCAAACTCAAAAAGGCCTAAAAAGGCAAATAAATCCGACCATTAATGGCCCCTAAATCCGATTGCCTTGAGTACCCTTTATATGTATTATATTATAGATTGCATTCAAGGTAATTCGAAGGTAGGGGATTATATAATACAGGTATGTTATGTAGCTTCTATGTATGTAGGTAGTATAGCTTTAGTACATCGTCGATTAATGGCCATCACAATTTACCCTGATTACCTTCACCAAGTTATTATATTAGGTATTATATAATAAGTATTGGGTTGGGGATTAGGTAAATAGGATATTAGGTTTTAGGGCTAAATGGTTTATAGGATTTAAGGCCTTCAAGGGGCATATTTAGGTAATATTCCTAGTAACTCTGTAATTTATTTGCTTAGTATTTATATTAGCATTAACTTTTGTATTCTAGGACAATTTTGTGATTTAGGGGTACCTTGATTACCAAGAACCATTAGGTATTATATAATATAGGTTATAGGTAGGGAAGGTAAATGGCAATCTCCATTCATGGCCCCTGGGGATTTTAGAGGGATAAAGGCAATCTAACCTTCAAGGCTCTTAGGTACCTCATAAGGCAATTAGGGTTATTGCATAAAAAATATATTATTCTTATATTTGCATTGTAATAATAACATTTTAAATAATAAACGTATGAAATTAGATGAATTACAAACCCGATTAACCCATCTCCTTACGGCCCTCTCCAATGAGGATTCTAGAATCATTCAAGGCTTTACTAAGGCTTTTATCGAAGATTTTACTCCAAATCAAACCTGGGTAATTTCTCTTACCGAAATCGAAGGCTATGATAAACCTCTAATAGAATACACTACCTGGGACGAAGAGAAGGATGGTCCTATACCAGGTATCAAACTTTTCAAACATCTCAATATATTCCTTGAACGAGAATATTGCGAATACTAATCTTATAATACTTATTACAATGGAAACTAATTTCGAATACCTAATTCAAATCCTCAGGGATCCCTCATTAGACACTTGGACTCTAGAGGAACAACAGGAAATCAACAACTTAGATTTATCCCAGGGCTTACATCATTTCTTATATGATGCCTATACTGGTATAATAACCTACCAACCCAATAAGCTAAAATGGGTCTCATCGGATATTATATACCAATCAGACCATATAATAATCCTAGACTCAGACAGTACTATTTGCCTAGACTAATTTACCTAACCCAGAGCCTAACTAAGGTACCTGGGTTTTTACTTACGCTAACTTAGTAAGCCCTTATAGGCTAATCTATGAAACCCCTTTCCCCATAGGCTTACCATAGTCCATATATGGCCTTATTGAAATAGGACCAAGGGGTTTTATAGAGGGATATATCCCAAGGGCCTTAATTCTTTATCACCTTAGTCCATTAATGGCCTTCAATATACAGGTATATAACACACTTCCTAGAGGACAGGCATAGGCCATATAGGAATATCCATATACATATCATATATGCCCACTACAAGGCGTGCGAAGATTCCCCTTGTGAACCCCAAAATTAAGTGCAAAAATTAAGTCCTTTTTAGGGTGCAATAAATTTTTGAATTTATAGATTTTTCACAAAAATAATTTTGAAAATAAAAATATTCATTTTCTCAAAAAATTTTCTTGAAAATGTTTGTAGATTAAAATAAAGTCCGTATCTTTGCAATGTGAGAAAAACAAAAAGATATTTGAAAGATTTTATTTAAAACTTTTTAAGAAAATAATTTTCTAAAAATTTTGTAGATTAAAAAATAGTTCTTATATTTGCAATACAGAAACGAAATAAATAATACCTTATTAAGATAGTTTAAAAAGTCTTGAAAGTCTATTTGAAAAGGTAATAAAAATAATAAATAATAAAACTTTCAAGCAATTTAATTATGAAAAATCAAATTAACAAAGTGAATGTAGAAAAAGCAGTAGCAAACAGCAAAGCAAATAGTTTAATTGCTTTAGACGTTTTAAAGTCTGTGAAAGAAAAAAATCAAGGACTTTTTAAAACAGCTTTAGGAACAAAAACAGAAATTTATAAAAAAGAACTGTTTTTAGGAGCAAACGAAAAGCAAATCAAATCTTTGCGAAAAAAGTTCAGAAATGTTACTTTCAATTTTCTTTCAACTATTGCAACGAATGCAGATAAAAAACTAATTGACGGCTTTATAGACTTTTATAAACAAGTCTATGTTTTAAATGATTTTTCTTTTTCTTCGATTGCAAGCGAAAACACAAAAGAAGAAAAGAAAGAGATATTAATAAAAGGGCTTGAGATTGTAAAAAAATCAATCAAATAAAGTATTAATCAGATAGGGAATAAAATTTTATTCCCTATCATAAAAATAAAATTATTATGTTATTATTTGGTTTGTTTATTATTTTATTAGTAGTTTTTGTTAGTGCTTTATTTGTAGTTTATATTCTTTTAAAATCAAATCATAGAATAATATCTACTATTATTGACGTGCAAACTTTTCAATTAATTAATATAGAGCAATTTCTACTACTTGAACAAATAAGCATGAAATATTTAAATGAAGTTGAATATACAATTTATAAAAAATTTTCTTTTAAAACTTTTTTATTATACTTATGTTATTGTTTAAACGAACAATTTGAAGAAAATTTAAACAATCATTTAGTAGATAATTAAGAAAGCGCAAAGGGACAAAATTTTATTTGTCCCTTACTTTTTATTTTCAAATGTTAAATTTAAGGGAACCGTACTCCCCTTTTAGTACCACAACTTTCGAAGCCCTCACATTAAGGGGTACCTTGAAGGCAAATACATATTTTTAGTACCAGGAAATTTTGACACCTCGTATTAGAGGCATACCCCGATATCCCACACCACACATGCCCACATAACACACAAAGAAGCCAGAGACCTAATATCCCTGGCTCTCATCCACCTTATCCCTCTGGTAGATTACAATATCAAAGTTCTTTCTATAAACCAAAAACTTTATAAAATATGGAAGAAAAAACATTATTCAAACTAGCACGTGCAATTACTGATACAGGTACAGATACTGTATCTTCAAAAGGTGGTACTGTAACCTACCGTATCACTTCCCTCAAAAGGAAACTGGTAAATGGCAAAGTAGTTTCAACCTCTACACCCTCTTGTACTTTGGGCTCAGGCTCCGTAAGTTGGGCTACTTGGGGAGGAGTTACCGTTGGAGATGGTTACTTAGATGTAAAAATTAACTATTCAGAAAATACTGGGTCCTCAAGGTCTACTACTCTGACATTTGCCCAAAATGGGTCTAATAACAAAATCAATCTCACAGTAACTCAAGAACCTGGTGTAACCTATAATGGATACATAAAAATGGTTTTAAACACATTGCCTTTAGGTGGTAATAAAGGTGATACTGCTCAAATCCTTGTGATGGCCTATTTAAAGGGTAGTGATGGGTCTGAAAAGCCAGAAACTCCCCATGTGGGTAATGCTCTCGATTGGTGCTCAGTATCCGTTGCCTCAGTGGGTACTCTTGAGAACCATTACAGGTTATTCCTGACCGCTTTATCGAGTAATCAAACTGGAGCTAACCGTTCAGGGCATATCTTCTTAACCTGTGGGGATGCTAACCCTAGTATACTAGTAACTCAGAAGCCCCTTGTGGCTTCAACATTCACTCTCTCTGGATTGCCCACAGGTACAGGCTACTATCTCTTTGGCAGGGGAGCTAGGCCACAGAATACATCATCTTCAGATCGGACGTATATACAGGGTCTCTCAGCAACTGGTACTACTACTATGAAGATTCCATTCTATGCCAATGACTCAGAACCTGGTTCTCGAATAGAATGTACTACTGGAAATAAAGTAACTGTATATACTAAATCAGGTGCTACCTGGATATCAGAGGGGTCATTTATAGTACCAAGTGCAGGAGGAACAGTATCAATAATCTAAAAACATTATACATTATGGAAAATAAAGTTCTTAAATTAGGGGGGGGGGAGATCTACCCAAGATGTATATGCAGAAATAAGAAAGGGAAACTCTGAGAGATGGACAATACAATCTCAAAAGCGTAAGTATGTAAATGGCAAATTGTTCGGGGTTATTGAAGTTGGTTATTCTGCTAGCATCAATACCCCGGACTATGTTCTGGAGGAAGACAAGAGTAACAATAGTATTCAGATTACTGCACAAAATGACGGTACTTCTGGGCTTTGTATACTTACACAAAATGAATCTGGTAATAAAATAAATCTACAGCTTACTACTCCCGAAGAAAAAGAATATTGGGAAATACGTTTTAATCCTATAACCATCAATGGAGTAGACACGAGTGCTTTTTTTAAGGTTACTACCAATATTAGTGGCGAAGGTGGACCTATGGCTGATGGTAACAGAAATAAGAATTGGATAGTAAATCAAAATAGATATGCTATTAATGTCTATATTGCTAACCTGTACCCGGGAAATTTCGAAATGTTGTCTTGGTCCTGCCTCGATAAGAATGGTAATGCTTTTAGTCCTAACTACAATTTACCAAGTAATTCATACTTTACAACAAAAACAACTGGATTGGGTTCCTATACTCTTACAAAAGTTTCAACTCCCTCTGCTAGCAGTGATACTCCTATACTCTCCAGTAGGTTTAACCCCACTAAAAAATATCCATTAGATTTGAATTTTTATTGGGTAGCTCCAACTTAATACCCGTATTAAGATAATATCCCAATTATAAAAGCAATTACCCAGAATATAAGAGCCAGTGTATATGCAACAGAATATCTATGCCAGGGATACCAGCAGGTAATATAAGAATCTACTTTTAGTATTTCTGGATGTTCTTCCTCGTATTTTTTATCCTCTTCTCTAGAACTGTATTTATGAAATACATAGAAAGGTAAGAATACGAGGAAGATTATTAGAGCAACTGGGAACAAGAGTAGGAGAAGAATCTCCCACCCTTGCATTGATGACCCAGCATAATTACCATCTCTGTCAAAAAAGTATCTCATAGTAATTTGTATTTTATGTATCTGATTAATAGATAAATTGGAAATAGAGGTAATACTATCCATACCGAGATGAATAAAACGAGAGAGTGTATTTTGTGAGTATAGGGTAAATAATCTAAGCAAGCCCTTACAAAAAATACCGTGAATGGCAAACATACCAAGTAAATTATCGCTAATACTGTAGTCATTGTTCTTTGAGGTATTTGTTAATAATCTTGGTAAGTTTCTTATCAAATTCAATCATCATATCGAAAGCTTTCGAATCTTTCATACTTCTCATCCCTTTATCAAGTAATTCTATGTTTCTCTTAATTGAGAAATAGGCCTTATATGCAAGGAATACTCTTTCATTTTCTTCGGTAAGCGGACGAACTTCTCCCTTTTGCCCATCCAATCTTGGGTATGTATCATCAGGACCCAAGGTTCTTGCAACTTTTACTCGGTTACTGAGCATTGCGAATCCACCTTTTTTATCAATAGATTCCACTGTAACTTTCTCAATGATGGGTCTTCCAGATAAGGTGAAGAGAACCTCATCCCCCTCTTTAAGCTTTTTGATTTCTTTCTTTTCTTTTTTCATATCTTTATTTATTAAGAATTTTTCTTTATGCAAATATACGAAATTATTTCTTATTTATTGCATTATCAATCATATTTTTAATAAATTCATAGGCATTGCCTCGGTAATCTTCTAGCATTTTGTATTCCTGTGGAGATAGAATTACTCCGTTTACTTTAAAAAGCTTTCTTAGATGTTCTGGTATAGTGCCTTGGTGAGCGATGTTATTATAACGGATAATGAAAAGCTTCTCTCGATCTTCATCAATAACTCCCAGAGTGTTTACTGGTTGGAGTTTAGTTTGGTAAATACCACCAAAAGCCGAGGGCACCATTAAAATATTTCCGGGAATTTTAGTTACCCAGTGAGAATAATCTGGAGTAATTACCGCAATTTTACCCTCTTTCTCAAGCTCTTTATCATAAGCTAATCGATTAGACCAAAAAGCACATTGAAAACAAATTTGTTTTCTTGCCATAAGTTGAGGGATTTCCCGAGTTTCATCAAATTCCTCTAAATTAATGGGCTTGCCACATATCTGGCACTCATTTTTCTTGTCCATATTGCTATAAGTTATATATGATAATAGAACCTCTAAACATATTGAAAATGGGTTATAAGCAATACTTTTGTTACTAAAATTGAACCATTAAAACTGATAAGTTATGGATAAACTAACAAATGAAATGATTAAAGACCTTGCTATTCGCTTAGGTCTAGAACCTGCTCTATTGAAAGCTGTTCAATTGGTAGAAGCAGCAGGTAGAGATGGGTTTTTAGCTGATGGTAGGCCTCAAATCCTCTTTGAGGGTCACATTATGTACAAAGAAGTACATAAGAAATTCCCTGACAGAGATTTAGCTTACCTTTGTAAGAGATATTCTACGATTTTCTTCTCTAAATGGGATAAATCGAAGTATTTGGGAGGTGTACACGAGTATAAGAGACTCGAATTAGCCAAAGAAATTGACGAAGAATGTGCATTGAAGTCTGCAAGTTGGGGAATGTTCCAGATTTGTGGGTTCAATCAC
>OGER01002422.1_pt1 | contig 10830 bp, 7 predicted proteins | sample 1570691 | NCBI WGS metagenome assembly OGER01 (sample SAMEA2582143, study PRJEB24529) | metagenome | biome: Human gut stool | place: China | collected 2011
GTTTTTTTTCCTCTGGCAAGTATTTCTGCTGCTTCCAATGGTATTTCTCTTTGTGGAAAATATTTTATGTTATGCGCTAATTCTTATTAGTCTTTTTGAAAAACCTTCTTAATGATTGTGTAGTTACCTAAGTTTGACTACTTTTGCTCTCCTATAAATGGAGGCGGCTATGAAAGACACATTAATTATTGAGCATTTACGTAAAGGAGATGAGGCGGCATTTAAGTACATCTATGAGTGCCATTATGTCCTGCTTTGTCGCTTTGCCAATCAGATATTGAATGATGCAGCTCTTTCGGAAGAGGTGGTGGACGATGCTATATTTTATTTATGGGAGCATCGTCGGGAGATAGAAATCACGTATTCTGTCCGTGCTTATCTGATGCGCGCTGTACGTAATCGTTGTCTGAATGAATTGCAATCCTTGCGTCATCGTGAGGAACTGCACTTCTCATCTTTTATGTTACCGGAAAATATGGATTTTCTTGATTCTGTTTTTGTGGAAGAGAATCAGCCCTTGGGTGTGTTGCTCGAACGGGAGTTGGAAGATGAGCTGACCCGCAGCATAGAAGAATTGCCTGTGGAATGTCGTACCGTATTTAAGAAAAGTCGTTTTGAACAAAAAAAGTACGAAGAGATTGCTTTAGAGTTGGGAATCTCCATCAATACGGTTAAGTATCATATAAAGAATGCTTTATCTCTTCTTCAAAAGCGTTTGGACAACTATTTGCATTTATTGATTATTTATATTTTTATGGATATTTGAAAAAATATAAATTTTCGACTACCCTCATTCTTGATTTTTTTGTCTTATATATAAAGCAACGGAATTATGCAACTGGAAGAACATACTGATATAGATTTATTGATAACTCGATATCTTTCGGGAAAAATGGATAAAGAATCTTTTGCCGAACTGAAACGTTGGAGTTTGGAGTCTGAGTCTAATCGGAAATATGTACGGAATAAGTTAGAGGTTTGGTTTTCTTCAGGAGTTGCTGATACTGCTGTGCAGTTTGATAAAGACAAGGCATTTTCTTTATTCAAGCAACGTATTGTCGGGGCTGAGGAGAAACAAAAACAGATGTTCCGCTTCTCATGGAAGACATTTATGCGGGCGGCGGCAGTTGTACTGATTCTGATGATTCCATTTGCTGCGTATTGGCAGGGAAAGCAGGCTGTAAAGCAAAGCTTTGCAGATATGGTTGTAGAGGCGCCTATGGGAGCGCATACAAAACTCTATTTACCGGATGGGACATTGGTATGGTTGAACGCAGGATCGAAAATTATATATTCGCAAGGCTTTGGAGTAGACGACCGTCGGTTGTGCTTGGAAGGAGAAGGCTATTTTGAGGTGATGAAGAACGAAGAAGTTCCTTTTGAGATAGATACGAAAGAGTTGGATTTGAGAGTATTGGGCACAAAGTTTAATTTCAGAAACTATCCGGATGATGAAGAGGTGACGGTAAATCTGATGGAAGGAAAAGTTGCTTTGAGAAACGGTATCAGGGAAATGCCTGAACTTTATCTGACTCCGGACGAGAAAATGGTTCTTAATAAGGCGACCGGACAAATGGTAAAAAGCAGTACGAAAGCTGCCAAAGCCAATGTCTGGATTAACGACGAACTTTTCTTTGACGAAGAGCTGCTGGAAGATATAGCCAAGAAGCTGATGCGTAGTTATAATGTCAAGGTGGAAGTTGCCGATTCTTTACGTAACAAGCGTTTTTATGGAAGCTTCGGTATTTCGGGCAATACGATTGACAAGATTTTGGACGTGATGGCTTCGACCCAGCAAATGAATTATAAATACGAAAACGGTGTATATATACTATATTAATGTTGAACTTAAAAAATAAAACATGAGAAACAGGAGTTGTATGAAATTTACTTTTTCCGGCTGACGTTGGCATTTTGCTTCCCGGACAATAGTCTGGAAGTCAGCTTTATTTGGTAATTTATTACCAAACCTTATTTCTATTCATTAATTAAAAATTCAAAAAGTTTATGGGAAACTTCAGTAAGGCTATTTTAATAGCCTCAGTAGCTTTTTGTCTTCATATTTCCGCTTTTTCTCAAGGTATATCATTGAAAAATAGGGAAATAACAGTGAAAGAGGCAATGGAACTATTGAAAGAAAAATCTGGTTACTCGTTTGTGTTTTCATCTGCGGATGTAAATACGAATAAGCGAATTTCAATATCTACGGACAAAGCGACAATTGATGATGTCGTTAAGCAAATTCTCCAGGGACAAAATAATCTGACTTATGAAATTCAGAATAAGCGAATAATAGTAAAGAAGATACAACCAGGAGACAAGACTAAGAATAAAAAAATTAAAGCCATTGGTAAGGTTGTAGATGATGCGGGGGAGCCGATCATTGGTGCAACTGTAAGAGAACAAGGAACAACTAACGGAACAGTTACAGGCATTGACGGTAGTTTTTCGTTGGATGTTGCAGATAACGTAAATCTGGAAATATCCTATATTGGTTATGAAACACGTAAAATAAGGGCTCAACAGGGTAAGAAGCTGGATATAACTATGCGTGAGGATGCAAATGTATTGGATGAAATTGTTGTATTGGGTTATGGTAACATACGTCGTAGTGATGTAACGGGGTCCATTGCATCTGTTTCATCCGAATCTATATCTAAAGTTGCTTCGGCTTCTGTGGCCGATGCTTTGGCTGGAAAGATGGCCGGTGTACAGATTACTACTGCCGATGGTGCGCTGGATGCTGAAATCAGTGTTCGCGTGCGTGGCGGTGGTTCCATAACCCAAGATAATTCACCATTATTTTTGGTGGATGGTTTTCCGGTAGATGATTTAAGCGGTATTCCGCCAACGGATATTGAATCTATTGATGTTTTGAAAGAGGCGTCAATGACAGCTATCTACGGTGCAAGAGGTGCAAACGGTGTTGTTATCGTGACCACCAAAAACCCTAAAATGGGTAAAACAACCGTACAGTTTAATAGCTATTTGCAGATGCGTACATTAGCACGTAAAATACCGGTAATGAACAACTATGAGTTTGTAATGGCCGAATATGAATATCAGATGATTCGTAAAGGTTCGGATGAGGGCTTTATCAAAAATTTCGGCTACTATGATGATATTGATTTATACAAATACACGAACACTACTGATTGGCAGGATGAAATTCTAGGCGGTAATCCTATTTCGCAGTATTATAATATAACCGTTAATGGCGGTAATGAAAAAACCAAATTCAATTTGAGTTATACCCGCAATAAAGACGAGGGACAGTTGATTGGTTCGGGACTGACACGTAATAACATTAATCTAAAATTGAATCATCAGTTGTTCAAGAATCTGAAACTGGAAACAAATGCAACTTATCGTACGCGTACTATCGATGGTGCCGGAACTTCGGGGACAAATATTGTTACTGCGCTTCGTTTTCGTCCTACCAATGGGTTGTCGGCAGGAGTTGCCGTCGACCCTGATGATGACGAGGAAAACCTGGATGGAGATGGAAATTCCCTGAACCAGAAATATACTCCGGTGGAAGAGAATAAACAGAATTACAGAAAACGTGACGAACAGGCTCTCAGCCTGAAAGCTGCTTTGGTATGGGATGTGATAAAAGGATTGCAATTTCGTTCCGAGTATGGAATAAGCACGACTCATGCAAATGACAATCAGTTTTACGGTCCATTGTCCAGTACGGCTTCTGCGGCCGGTATGAATAATATGCCTTCTGCTAAACGCACCAAAACCCATAAGGAATCATATCGTTTGGCAAATACGCTGACCTATCGTAACTCCTTTAATAAGTCTCACAATGTCAATGTAATGCTGGGACAGGAAATTAACCATGTGCAGAACGATAATACGTTTATGAGTGCAAAGCTCTTTCCGGTTTCTGTAACGGCAGAGGCAGCATTGGAGAATTTTGCTTTGGGAACTCCCAATCAGAGCACCAGTTATAAAAGTGCTCCCGACAGAACCGCTTCTTTCTTCGGACGTGCATTGTATGATTACAAAAATCGTTATTATGCTACTCTGACGGTTCGTGCCGACGGGTCTACCAAGTTTGCTCCCGGTAAGCAGTGGGGATATTTTCCGGCAGGTTCCATTGCCTGGAGAATTTCCAATGAAAAGTGGATGAAGCCTATAAGGTTTATCTCTGATTTGAAGTTGAGAGCCAGCTACGGTTTGGCCGGTAATAACCGTATTGGTAATGATTTGTGGCATAATATCTATCGTGTATACAGTGGAACGAGTGCTCCCGCTTTCGGTAATGAAGAATATAATTATTATCAGTTTGCCGATCAAACCTACCTTTATGATCCTGATTTGAAATGGGAAACAACAATAACCCGTAATATCGGTTTGGATTTCGGATTCTTTAGAAACCGTCTGAGCGGTACGGTTGATGTGTATTGGAATACAACCAAGGACTTGTTGGTTCCTTCCATCATTCCTAATTCATCAGGTTATTCCCGTCAGATGACAAATGTGGGACAGACTTCAAACAAGGGAGTTGAAATCTCTTTGGATGCAAAAATCATTCAGACAAAGGATTTCCAGCTATCGGCAAACTTCAACGTTGCGTTCAACAAGAATAAGGTAGACAAATTGGCTACCGGTGAAACCGAATGGAAAACCAAAGCCTCATTATCCAACTGGTATGGAACGTATAACTATAAAATGGAAGTAGGCAAAAGTATGGGATTGATTTACGGGTTCGTCAACGACGGGTTTTATAAGGTAGATGATTTTGATTTCGATGCAACTACTAAAAAATGGACTTTGAAGCCGGGTATACCCGATAATTCATCGTTCAGTTCCGGTAACTTTGCTTTTAAACCCGGAGCTATGAAATTCAAGAAACTGTCCGACTCCGAATCGAACTTGATTACAGAAGATGATATGATGGTTATCGGTGATACCAATCCTAAAGTGACCGGCGGTTTCGGACTTTCCGGCAACTGGAAGAATCTGGACTTCACGGCATTCTTCAATTACATGTGTGATTTTGATGTGCTCAATGTGAATAAACTCTACCTGCACTCGGCTGTCCGTCGTAATTATTCCAACTTATCTACGGATATGAACCTTGCCAATCGTTTCCGTTATGTGGACGATGCCGGTGTGAATGTTTCCAGTGACCCTGTTGCCTTAGCGGCATTGAATGAGAACGCCAAAACCTATTCTTGGATGTCCGTAACTCAGGGTATAACAATGACCGATTTGGTTGAAGACGGTTCTTTCCTTCGTTTGAGTACTTTGACGGTTGGTTATACGCTTCCTAAGCATTGGTTGAGATCTTTAGGAGTTAAGAGCCTGCGTTTATATTTTTCCGGAAGCAACTTGTTTACAATAACAGGATATAGCGGTTATGATCCGGAAGTGAATATCCAAAAAGGTTTGACGCCGGGCATTGATAATAATGTAACTCCGCGTAGCCGTGTTTATACAGTCGGTGTTAATTTGAATTTTTAAATTATATAGGATATGAAAAAAATATATATATCGGTAATGGCGAGCTTATTATTGTTCGCATCCTGTTCAGACTATCTGGATGTAAATTCTCCGTCTACGTTTGATAAGGAGTATGTATTTGGCAGTGAATCCGAAATAGCTACTGCTGTCAATGGCATGTATGTGCCTATGGTCAGCGGTAAGGGTTGGGTAGGAGTTCTGCTTAAGAAGATGCTGTTTAATACGGATGTGGAGTTCAGTGGATTATCTACAGCATCCAATCTCAATGAGCGTGCATTTGTTCCGAGTACAGGCGATATAAAGTCGTATGGTGATATTTGGACGGGTATGTATGACGGGGTAAACCGTACGAACGATGTCATAGAGGGTATTGAACAGAGTCCTCTGTTTGCCGCTGCCGACAAAACTAAACCGTCGCTTCTGATGCATTATTACGGAGAAGCGAAAGTCCTGCGTGCCATGTATTATTTGGAGCTTGTCAGAAATTGGGGTGATGTGCCTTACAGAAGAAAACCTGCCGGAAATAAGGATGAATTGTTTATCGGAGCGACCGACCGCAATACAATATTGACCGATATGATTAATGATTTGATAGAGGTAGAACCTTTGATGTTGTATGCGGAAGAATCCGACAGAGGAGTAGAGGCTGCTTCAAGAGAATTCTGTCAGGCATTGATAGCTCGCATTGCTTTGCAAAGAGGTGGTTGGAGCCTCAGGCCGGATTATGATAATCCTTCTGCTGTGGGTACAATGGAGCGGAGCGACGATTGGAAAGAATATTATAAAATAGCTGAGGAATATGCCGGAAAGGTTATCTCTGAGGGTAAACATTCCTTGACTCGTTCTTTCCGTCAGGTTTGGGTAGATGAATGTAGTTGGATAGTACCGGTTGGTGATGATAATATTTTTGATGTACCGGCTAAAGTAGGTGGTTCCGGAGAATTGGCTTATTCTTGGGGAACATATATTGTATCGTCAAAGAACTCAGAGGGCGTCAATGCGTCCAATGCTCCTCACGGATATTCGTCCGGTGGCGCCAGATTGGCTCTTACCTATATGTTGTCTTTTGATAGAGAGGATTTACGTAGGGATATTACTTGTGAGATATTCCGTTATGAAAATTCAGGAATGAGTTCTATTATTCAGAAGCCATTTTCCGAACTTAATGTTGGTTGTGGCAAATGGAACCGTCTATTTATGGAATCACCGTTGGGCAGTACATCCAATAAAGGTACAGGGATCAATTATACGTATATGCGCTATGCCGATGTGTTGTTGATGTATGCGGAAGCTGCCAATGAAAACCATGACGGGCCGACGACCGAAGCTAAGGATGCCTTGAAGCAGGTGCGTAAAAGGGCTTTTGCAGAAAAAGACCATGCTGAAAAGGTAGAGGCTTATGTGGATGCTTTGGGGACAAAAGAAGATTTCTTCAATGCTATTGTTCAGGAACGTGCCTGGGAATTTGGCGGAGAAAAGCATAGACGTTACGATTTGGCACGTTGGAATCTGTATGGAAAAACATTATATAATTTGTTTTTCGATTGGATTGAATTGGGTAAAGTAGCCCGTACTAAGCAATATGAAAATACGGAAACTCCTTTTGAAAATCCTACTTATGATGCACGCTTTGATTCTTACCCGGCTGTAGCCTATTATAAGATGGCACCGGCGGATAAAACGCTGTTTCCGGTATGTGTAGCCGAAACAATGGATTGGTACAAGGAAGGTGACATTAATTCTTATGATGAGGCGCTACCTGCATATCCTTCCCAAAATCCTTCCGGTTACTCGCGTGTAGATATGTGTGTTCAATATTGTACGCAAGTTAAAAACGCCAGTCCTCGCCGGTGGGAACCGTCTGCCCGTATTCTGCATTCTTTCTATGGCTATATTAATGCATCGAATGCCGGGGCTGTGAATCCCGAAACGGATCCGGTACGCTATTTGGTTCCTATACCGCCGGACGCATTGTCAAGCCATCAGGGATTATTGAAAAATTATTATGGATATTAAAACTAACAGTAGGATGAAAACAAAATATATAGTGCCGCTTTTACTTTTCTGTCTGTTTGCTTATATAGCATGTGAAGACGAGACGACAGAGATGCCCCGTTTATTCAGACCTTCCTTTATTGCTTCATCCTGTTTTGCAGAAAGCAATACTATAACGCTGGCTTGGAGAACATCCGGCGAAGCAACTTCATATACGATAGAGCTTTCTCAGGATGCCACGTTTCAGTCGGAAAATCTTGAAACACAGACAGTGGAGAAGGGCAAATGTACGTTTGCGAATTTACGTTATGAGACTAAATTTTATGCCCGTGTCAGAGCTAATAATGAGTCTCTTGCTATAACATCGAATTGGACGGAAATGGGTTCTTCCATTTCAACCTTGTCCCGTACTATTCCGAAAATACTGTATGCTGTGGAAGGTTCGCAGATTAATGAGACTTCCGTGGAAATTAAATGGGTGGTATCGGAAAAAAATCCGGTTGACGGATTGGCGATATGGGAAGAAGGAACTACAGAGGAAAAACAAATTAGTTTGGAAGATGCTTCTGCCGGACAATATACGATTACAGGATTAACTCCTCGTACTACTTATTATGTGGCTTTGACAAACAGTGCTGCACCGGAAGGAGCAGAAAAATATAATCAGCAGAGATTTACCACTGCAGGAATGCCTGCCGATGCAGTTGTGGTGGAAGATGGAGTTGATTTGATGGATAAGATTAAGGCCGGTATGGATGATACAAGTAAGCAGGCTCTTGTTTTCCAATTGAAGAATGGCGTTGATTATTACCTGACAACAGGCGGGGAAGTCGCTGCGAAAACCGGCGATATTAAATTGACCAAAAGCATTGCTCTTCTTGCTAACCCGGGAGAACGTCCTACCTTGTACATTCGCGAGGGGTGTTTCATTGTGAAACCGGAAGTTGGTAATATGCCGAATATTGAATATTTTATTGTTGATAATGTGAATATTAAGGAAACATGGACTGAAAGTAAGCCCAGTAAAGGTAGTAAAACACGTTTGCTGAATATAGGGAAACACAATGCCGGTACTGATTTCACAATAGACAGATTTGAAATTACAAACTCGGATATAGTTTTACCATCTACCGTTTTAATGATGAGTGATGCCAGTGAAGGAGTTACCACAATCAACCATATCCGTATAGATAATTGTTTGGTTTCCGGTATTAATGATACAAAAAATGTAACAAAACAATTCGGTTTTATTCATGCTATAAATAAAGGCTCTAATGTATGGAATGATGTCTCCGTCACTAATTCCACATTCTATGAGTTCTATATTTCACCGGGTGTGTTTGGAGCCCCTACTGCTGATGTCCCTATTGCGGCCGGTAACAAAGTTGTTATTTCTAATTGTACTTTTTATAATTGGGGCTCAAATAAGGATGGCAAAAACACTTATAGGGCTGTTGGGAATTTCTCCAAATTGACTGCGCCGCTGAACTTGTCGGTAAGTAATTGTGTCTTTGGCAGCAGTAAAAGTAAAGTGCTTGATGCAGGTAGTATTAATTTAAATTCGAAAGATAACTATTGTACATCGGATTTTGAAAAGATGTCTGATGCCGGTTTGACACTGATTTCATTGGATACGGATGATGCTTCATTATTCCGTAATGTTGAGGAAAATGATTTTACTGTAGTTGATGCAGAGTCAGTCATTTATAAATCAGAATACGGTGATCCGCGTTGGATTAAAGTTTTGGATTAATTATTTGTAAATTTAATACTCTAATTAATGAGATATAATATGAATTTGATAGGATTCTTTTGCCTTGCATGGGCTTTGTTGGCTTGCGACCAAGATGAAGGGAAAGATAACCCAGGTGTTTCTTTCCCGGATTATGGTGAGGTACTGGCCTTTCCCGGTGCGGAAGGGTATGGGCGGCATGCTACAGGTGGCAGAACGGGTGAAGTATATCAAGTAACGACTTTGGCAGATTCGGGCAGGGGTTCTTTACGTGATGCCGTCAGTAAGCCCAACCGTATTATTGTATTTAAGGTTGCAGGGGTAATCAAATTAGAGTCTCCTCTCGACTTCTCAAAGAACTTGACAATTGCAGCACAGACAGCTCCGGGTGACGGAGTTGTCGTGTATGGCAACCGGGTTTCCTTTTCGGGAGCGGACAATTTGATATGCCGTTATTTACGTGTACGAATGGGTATCAACGGTCGTGAAGGTAAAGATGCAGCCGGTATCGCCTATGGTTCAGATATGATTTTCGACCATATGTCTGTAACTTGGGGACGCGATGAATGTTTCTCCATCAATGGAGATCCTAAAAAGCCCGCAGACCAGCCTCGGAATATCACGATACAGAACTCGTTCATAGGGCAGGGATTGCAACCTCATTCTTGTGGTGGGCTTATCCAGACCACAATAAACGACGGAGTTACTTTGTACCGGAATCTGTATATAGACAATAAAACCCGTAATCCGAAAGTGAAAGGACTAAATCAGTTTGTAAACAATGTCCTTTATAATTGGGGAAACGGCGGTGCTTATATTATGGGAGATACTCAGCAGAAATCGGATGCCGATATTCGGAATAATTATTTTATAGTAGGAACTACAGATAATTACGATGGCAAGAAGTTAGGCGCAACGGCTCCCTTTACCCGATATAACGAGCATTTCAGCGCTTATTTGTCCGGTAACTTTTATGATGATAATAAGGATGGCTTATTGAATGGCCGTGAACTGGGACGTGCAGACTGTATGAAGAAGTCGGTTGTAGCAGGAGAGGAGATTATAACTTCTCCTACGTTCCTCGAACGTCCGTCCGATGTACATCCCGAAATAAAAGAACTGATGACTGCTCAGGAAGCCTACGAATGGATTGTTGCCAATGGCGGATCTTCCTTGCCCGTACGGGATGAGGTGGATGCCTATCTTATCGATGAACTGACTTCATTGGGGAAAAAGGGGTTGATTATCCATTCGGAGGAAGATATACCGACAAAGGGACCGGGTAATATAAAGTCGGCGGAAGCTCCTGCAGATACCGACAATGATGGTATGCCGGACGAGTTTGAAGACAAATACGGCCTTGATAAGAATGATCCGGCAGATGCCATGAAGGTAGCGTCTAATGGATATACGAATATAGAGAATTATATATTTCTGATTAAATAGAATACCGAATGATGATGAAAAAGTTATGTCTTGTTTTTATAAGCGTATTGCAACTGTGTAACGTGTCGGCAGGGGCGCAAACGAATGACAAAGCCAAAGAGATGGCAATGAAGATAGCCGATCGTATTTTGGCGTCCACCACTTAAGATCGGAAGAGCGTCGTGTAGGGAAAGAGTGTA
>OGER01002456.1_pt1 | contig 10650 bp, 8 predicted proteins | sample 1570691 | NCBI WGS metagenome assembly OGER01 (sample SAMEA2582143, study PRJEB24529) | metagenome | biome: Human gut stool | place: China | collected 2011
AATTCTTTAAATAGATTTTCAAAAAAATCAAGGTCATGTTTTTTCTCTTCTTGATTATCATGATTTTTTATATTTGTTTTATGTTTATATGATTTAAATTTGTGGCGGAAATTCCGCACAATTGTGTGTGGTAGATTCACACACTGGGTACTTTTATGTTTTATAGAGATTTTGTTCAGTGTGCGATTTTTCTGTACACTGGAAAAAGTTTCTTTTTTAGGCTCTATTAGTTCTTGATTTTTTAATATTTCATCTATCAAATCTTGTTTTTTACTTTTACCACTATATTTTATTTTTAAGATTTTACATAACATTCTTAGTTCTGCATAGGAAAGCTTTAATACAGAACTTTCCGTTAATTCAAATGGAGTTTCTAAATTTTCATGGTTAAAAAGTCTATTAAATGATATTTCAATGAATGTTTTATCAGTTGAAAATAGCTTTATAAGCTGTTCATAATTTATCTTGTAATAGGTTTTTTGTGGCATACCTCTTTTTTCTATAGTAAATAAATTATATTCAAGTCCTTCTCGTTTTATCTCTGTTATTCTTGTATTCTTTATTCCAACATAAAGAATTATATCTAAATCTGTAGCATAAAAAAATCCATCTTCGGTCATTGAATAATTTTCTTTGTGATATTTAGCCTGGCTTATTAAATATGATGTTATGGCTGCCAATTCTAAGCCAAAAAATCCTATTAATTTTTTATTAAGATATAATCCTGATTCCCAACTAAGCATATCAAATAAAATATTTTCAAAATTTATATTTAAGTTATTTATATTCATAAAAAAACCTCCTTCAAAATATTTGATAATGTCCGATAAAACTGTAAGATAAGAAATAGATATTGATTATAATGTAGAAATTGTTTTTTTATTTATTGAATTATCGGACTTTAAGTATAAGCTAAAAATATTTTGTTTAGGATTGTCTTTTTACTTTTTCTATGGTAAAATAAATTTACCCAATAGAAAAGTTAAATTATAACTCCAAAGTTATATTTGACAATTCTTACAAAAGTTTGTTATAAAGAAGTTCCTGAAAGTTGACTAGACTGTAGCAGGAGCTTTTTTATTTACTTATAACTTACCACTTTCCATCATTTGTATTTGCTTTTTTATTTACTTGTTCTATCTTATTTTCTGGGTTTGCTAATTTTTTAGCTTCTTTTTTTCCACACCCAGCTAATAATCCTAATAACATTACTCCTATCAATACTTTTTTCATTTGAATACCTCCTGTTTTAATATATTCAAATTCATTATACCTGTTTTTACTCCATTTTTAAAGGCGTTTTAATTAAAATACAGTCTATACTTTTATTAAAGGCCTTTAATATTTCAATTTATTACAAGCATTTTTTGAATCTTTTGACTTTTTGTAAATTTGTGTTATAATTAAATTAGAAACCCTTAGGGGCTCTTTGAGTGATGTTAAAGTTCTGAATGAGGTAAGCTCTCACTAGGTGGGAGCTTTTCTCATGTATAGCAAGACCTCAGAACTCTTGGTATACAGTAGAATATCACTCAAAGGAGGTACTATTATGTACATCTATATTCATTCACTTTCAATTCATGGAGGAATAGCTATAGCTTTCTTCATCATTGTATGGTGGTGGTATAAAAACAAATAGTTACCTCGCCCTTTAAGGGCTTTTTTTATTTTTCTGAAAGTATAAATACTGGCTTTACTTTATGTTTTATACTTTTTATTTCTATTGGTCCAAAATATCTCCCATCAAAACTTTTATCCACCTCTGATAATGCTAATACTTCATTTTCTGATGGTCTTATTTGCTCTTTTTCAAGCTTCGGCAACTGTCTGTTAAGCTTATCCCTGTCATATATCTTCCCCCAGTTTTTAGTACCAATTATAAGCTCATGGTTTTCTATTTTTATTTCCTCTTCTGGAAGTGCTGCCAATTTTTTCATAAGAGAATCTATATTACTAACATACCCTCTTTTAAACATGAGTTCAGCACTTTTAGGGATTTCAAATACTATTATATCTCCCTTATGTAAATCTACAGGGGGATATAGCTTGTATATCCCTCTTGGTAAACTTCTAGTTTTATTGATTGTATAATTTTTACCTTCTTTTTTTAGTATTCCCATAAATATTAAAAATGCTACCAGGATAAAAATTCCTTTATAATCTCTATTTTTTCTTTTTCTCATTTATCTCTACCCCATTTATTTTAGTTGTTCCTCCTGTGTCATAAAAATTATATTTTGGTTCTTTAATTTCCCCTATACTCTGTTTCTTTTCTACTGTCTCTGGTCTTACTTCTCCTGTAGTTGTTTTTGCTTCTACACTTGTATTAGAGCTTGATGTGACATTTTGACTTTCTGATGATTTTTTCCCATCATTTGAAGCACTTGAAACACTATTTCTTGTTTCTCCAGTAGATATTGTGTCACTACTTTTACTTATTTCTGTTCCTGGATCACTTTTTGAAATATTTGGTATTTCTGCTCTTTCTGCTCCTGTATCTACAGATGAAACAGTAGAAGTATCTCCTTGCTCTGCTTCTTTTGCACTAGAACTACTGTTTCTTGCTTCTCCTGTAGTTGCTGTCACTCCACTATTACTTTCTGTTGGTGTTTCTTTTGCTGGACTTTTAGTAGCAGCTATATTATTTTTAACTGCTTCTTGTTTTCCTGATCCACTGTTATTACTTTTTCCTGTAAAAGCTGTTTTTACTGCTCCTGCTGTCTTTTTAGTTGCAAATTTAGCTCCACTGTAAGCACCTCCTACCGTTGCCCCTGCTGCTGTTCCTATTGCTCCACCAAGAGCTGTTCCTACTGGACCAAGTACACTTCCAATCTTAGCCCCCATCTCTCCACCTCTTTGAGCTCCTTTCATACTTCCTAGTGCTGTTTCTTTTGCTCCTTCACCACCTGTTTGTGCTACACTTCCAACTCCTTTCATGCTTTTAGTTAGCATTCCTGTTGCTGTTGTAAGTCCTCCTATTGCACTGCTCATTGCTTGTCCTGCTCCCATTGCTGGACTTCCTGTTAAAATAGAAGAAGCTAGTCTTGGTAATGATAATAGTATTAAACCAAGAACTAACAAAGTTATAGATATAGGAACTATATTATAAAAGTCTATTATTTGGTCTGAAACTTGTAAATTTGAAATAATAGGTTCACATAGTAATAACCAAAATTCCATAACAAAAATTTTAATATTGCAACCTATTATTGTTTTAAATATATTTTTGTAATATCCCTCTGTTGTATCTAAAATACCAAATGGAACAAAGATTATAGATATTCCTATTAAAAAATAGTATTCTATCCATGTCATAACTAAACCAAAACCTATCATACAAAAGCCTATTAAAATAAGTAATGCAAGTAATAAATAAGACCAAGTTATAGGATTTAATCCTACTCCTTTTTCTAAAACTCCCCATGCTAAATCTGCTCCTAAATCTATTATTTTACTAGGGTCATTTATGTAGGTAGAATTTAAAGTTATACCTGTAGATAAAGAGGCTAATTTTTGAAAGCCTTCTCTTAAACTTATAGTAAGCCATGTATAATTTAAGATTATAAATATCAAATATGAAAATTGCCATGTTTTATTTATTAAATATTTTACTGGATTAAAATTTTCATCTGCTATTAGCCTTTTTCCAATTAGCATTAAATCCAAGGTTAAAAGTAATGTCAACATAGCTACAGATGATATTTTTAAGTTATTAGGGATTATTCTTAAATGTGCTATAAACTTATCTAATATATCTGTTAAAATATAGCTGTTTGTACTATCTAAAATCATATTCTACCACTTTCCCTCTTTTATATTTGCATTCTTATTAACTTGTTTTATCTTATTATTTGGATTCGCTAAGGCTTTTACTCTTTCTGTTTCCAGTGCTTCTTTTTGTACTTCTTCCATTATGGCTGCACTCTGTACTTTTAAAGAATGAGCCATGAGTACCTTTAGTTCTGATAATACCTCAATTTGATGTCCTGCCATTGCTGCTGTAGCTTGAAGAACTTGTTGTTGTCCTTCTGCACTATTTGCAGCAGTCATGATCTGTCTTACCCTCTGTGCATCATTTCCTATCTTTTCAGGATTTGCAAGTCCTACCATTCTCATTCCATCTTGCATAATATTTTTAGTATTATTCAGTAATCTATCTGCTTGAAGAATATAATCTTCAGGAGATAGATTTTTAAAGTCCACAAAGTCGTTATAGACATTCTTAAATTGGTTCTGAAAGTTCTTATAATCATTTATCTGGCTCTGTACTGCATATTGAGTATCCATTACAAATTTTAAACCATTTTGTAATTGCTGTAGCTGCCCTGTAGTTAATTCAGTTCCTAGATTAGCCATGTTTCTTAAATCAGCTTCAAGCTGTTTTAACTGGTCTAGCTTCATGGCTATTTGGTTTGTTTCCATTCGTTCAACGATTGTAACAAGTTTTCCAATTCCACTACTACCTCCACCACCAAATAATGCAAATGAACTAATAGATAAAACTATAAATAACCCAATTAAACAAATTTTTCTTTTCATAATTCTTTCCTCCTTAAAATTTTTAAAAAATTGACTTTTTGAAGATTTATGATATAATTAAGTTACAAACCCTATGGGTACTTGTGTGTTTGAAATAAAATGCTATGATATAGGCTCTCACTTTGTGGGAGCTTATTTCATACTTATAAGTTATTAGCATTTCTTATAGGTAGGAGATTTCAAACACACAAGGAGGTTTAGTATGTTAAAACTGGAGTTTCACTTTAACAACAACAAGATTGAAGGGGGTACTTTAATAATTATCCTTTTAATCATTGCTGTTATTGTGATTAGCTTCTTAGTTTACTAAACTAAGCCTCAACCCTTCGGGGTTTGCACTTTCTCTAGCTCTTACTTTGCCAGTAGGAGCTTTTATATTTATCTTTCTATTCCTTGTGATTTTTCTTGTGTTGGCTGTGCTGCTCTTAATGTTTCCATTAGTTTTTCCTCTGCACCACCTTTAAATATCTTTTCTGATATTAATTCTCCTGTTACCTTGTCATATTCTCTCATTGGTCCATTTAGTATTCCATTTTTATAATTTACCTCTTTTATCAGAATATCTTCATCATAGGTTTTTATATTTGTTGGAGTATTAGTTTTATCTAATGTTACCCAATCCCCTACTTTTTTCATTTCCTCATCAAATGTCCCTTTTGCCACTATTTCATCATTTTCATTTCGTCTTGTATAGAAAGTCATTCCATCTCTTTCATGATATATGTCTTTTGCTCCTCCATCTTCATAATAAACCTTTATATATTCATCTTCATTAGGAGCGTATTCCTTTCTTTGTACCTCATTATATCCATTATAGACATAATGTACATATCCTATTTCTGTTGTCCCATATTCTTTTTGACTTATTTCTAATAATTCGCCTCCTGCATATACCTCCATTCTATTTACAGACCCATCTTTTTCATAAAACTTCCAAGTTCCATCTGCTTCTAAATTTTCATCATATTCCTTGCTACTTTTAAGTTTTCCATCTTGATAGTATTCTTTAGATATTCTATTTTCATATTCTAGTTTTAAACTTCCATTGTCATAATACTCTTTATAAATATTGTCTAGTTCCTTATTTTCTTTGTTTTTTTCATGTGATATTACTTTGTCATTTTCTAATCCAGCTTCTTCTTTTTCCAAGCCTTTATAAATAATTTCATTCTTTCTATCTTCTATTTCCTTGTAAACTAAGTCCTGTGGACTTGCTCCATCTGTATAAGAACGCCAAATATAAGTCTCTTTTTCTTCCAAATTTTCTTTTTCTTTATTTCTTTTAAAAATAAAGGAATGTAGTTTATTAATAAGGCTATTTTCAGATTTTTCATGGTCATATTCTAGTTTTCCATTTTCTTTATAGAATTTAAAATTATTTAATCCCTTTCCATTTTCATAAGTTCTTTCATGTTCTAAAACACCATTTAAGTGATATTTTTTATATTCTCCATGATAAAGGGAATCTACAGTTGTTACCTCGCTTTCCAAATTTCCATTACTATAGTAATCTTTTATACTTCCATATACATGATATTCTCCATTTTCTTCCACTCGAGAGTAGCTTTCCTCACTCTTTAATATTCCTGATCTGTAGTATTCTTTATTTATGATACTATTTTCTTTTTCTTCTCTTGTTGATATGAGTTTCCCTAGTCCTGAATACCTGTTTGTTACAATTCCTCCATCTTCTAATTTTTCTATAGTTCTTTCAATTTTTCCATTCTCATAGTATTCATAATCAATATTTTTTTCAGTTTCTTTTTCCATATTTCCCCCTTATATTTTTTGACTTTTTGAAGATTTATGATATAATTAAGTTACAAGACCCTTAGGGGCACTCGATAAGTATGAATCTCTGATGAGTTTGGCTCTCACTTTGTGAGAGCTTTTCTCATATATATCAAGAGGTCAGAGACTTGGTATATAGTAGAAATACTTATCGAGGAGGTACTATTATGTACATTTATGTCAACACACTTTCAATTCATGGAGGAATAGCTATAGCTTTCTTCATTATTGCTTGGTGGTGGTATAAAAACAAATAGTAACCTCAGCCCCTTTGGGGCTTTTTTTATTCTTTATTTATTGTGATCTGTTTTTACTTTTTCTTTTTATTAACAAAACCATCTTTTTCAAAATTAACATATGTTCCATTAATCTTTAATTTTAAATACATTTCATATTCTTTCCCATCTTTTTTACTTACAAATTTGAAAGCTGCTTTTTTTCCTGATAATAGACTTTTTAGTTTTGCCTTAGTCACTTTTATTGGGTCATTATAGTGTTTTGTATCTTCCCACATAAAGAACTTGCAGTCTTTATTGGAACAATTATAGAATATCTTATTTCCTTCTTTAGTTTTCATTTCTCTGATTTTTCCAACTTTGCATAAAGGACATTCCCCTAAATCTTCTTTTAAATCCTCTTTATTTATCTTTTCTATTTCTGCATCTGTCTTTATTATTTCTTCCAGTTCTTTCTTAGTCATTTCAATTAAATTATCTATTTTAGTTTCCCCTCTGTAGACTTTCTTTAAAATCTTACTAAACTCTACAGTTTTGTCTTTATACAGGTTTATATTCAGCTTATCAAGTATTTCTATCAGTTTTTCTCCCAATGGTTCTAAAGAGAAATTAGAGCCTTTTTGTGAAATATAGTTATTATGTTTTGCATTTTCTATTATCCCTGTTCTTGTAGCTTCTGTTCCTATTTCTACTCCTTCAAAGATTGCCTTATATTCTTCATCTTCTGTTGTTTTTTCTGTTCTAAATGGATTTTTTAGGTAGTTAGCTAGTTCCTCTTCTGTAACAGCTTTAGGAGGACTTGTTTTTTTCTTTACTGGTTTAAAATCTATCTTGAAAGTATCTCCTTCTTTAAACTTTGGTAGATTATTTTCTATCTTTTGTGGTTCATATTTTAGAAAACCTTCTTGTTTTACTGTTTCCCCTTTAAACTCGAATGTTTCCTCTCCCACCTTAATTGTTGCAATAACTTGATTTATAATTGTTTCTTCTTTTAGAAAATTGCTCACAAATCTATTAAATACAGCTTTGTATACAATTTTTTCTTTTTCATCTGTTATATCCTCTTCTTTTGGTATTTTAGTAGTTATGGTAATTGCACTATGACTTTCTACTTTAGAACTATCAAATATTTTTTTAGTATCTTTAAAATCAAGGTCAAGTTCTTCAGGAAGTTTACCAATTATTTCTTTTACCTTGTCTTTTTCGTTCTCTGCTAGGTATTCTGTATTAGTTCTTGGATATGTGATATATCCTTTCTGGTAAAGTTCCTGAATGATTTTCTCTGATGTAGAAAAACTCATTTTATTGTTTTTTGATAAAAAGCTCTGTAGCTTTGATAAAGAAAATAATTTACCTGGATATTTTTTTACTTCTTTATTTTCTACGCTTGTTACTATAGCTTTATTTTTATTCAGATTAGCAGCAAACTTTTTCGCTGCTTCCTCTTCATTTTCATTGAATTTTTTGTCTTTTATAGAAAGAATTAAGTCAATATCTTCTATCTTTAAAGGACTTTCTACCTGGTAGTAATTTTCTACCTTAAAATTCCTGATTGCCATATCCCTATCATATATAAACTTCACTACTGGTATTAAAACTCTCCCTGCTCTTAGAAGTGTTCCTGATTTTACAGTCATATATCTTGTTATATTTATTCCTAATAACCAGTCAAGATAGGTTCTGGCTATTCCTTCATCATATAAATTTTTGTATTTGCTGTTATCTTCTAAATTGTTCATTTGCTTTCTGATTGTTTCTTCTGTTTGTTCAGGTAACCACAATCTTTTTACAGGCTTATTAGTACCTATATTTGCTATAATTAAATCAATTATCAGTTGCCCTTCGCGATCCGAATCCCCACAGTTTATTATTTCCTTTATTTCTTCTTTTTCAACTAATTTTTTTAATATTCCAAATTGTTTTTTTACTCCATCATCATTTTTTAAATTAAACTTAAATTCTTCTGGTATAAATGGTAGTTTAGTATCTTTCCATGGTAATTTTTCTACTCCTAGATATTTTTCTACATCATACAGTTCAAATAGATGTCCGAAAGCAAAAGATACAATATATTTATCATTCTCATAATATCCATCTTGTCTGGTATATGCTTTTAAAGCTCCTGCTATTGTTTTTGCTAAACTTGGTTTTTCTGCTATAATTAAGATTTTTTCCATCTTTTCCCCCTATTCTTTAATTTTTGATAAAATAAAACTTTCTGTAGAATCAAAACTTAAAACTTCTTTATCTTCATAAATAAAATCTTGAAATTCATCTATAGCTCTTATCATAAAGCCAAACTCATTAAATTCTTGCTTTAAAACAATTTTTTTATTTTCATCTAAAAATTTTATTTCTCTTGGAAAATTGTCTTTTTGAAGTTCATTAATATCTTTTATGTTTTTATCCATAGTTATTTCAACATATGAAACATCTTGAAGTTTTAGAAAACATTTCGTCATTTCCGAAAAATTTGCTGTTCTATCTTCAAGAATATAAGTTGAACTCCAAGTATTAAATTGACTTGAACGTAATTCTTTTTCTTTTCCATTTTTAGAATAAACTACTCTGTGCTGATGATGTCTATTCTCAACACTGATTATTCCACCATCTAAAACAATATTTTTTTCATATGTAAAATTTCTGTATTCTTCAAGGTTTAATAGAACTTTTTTATCTTTAAAATTATTTTTTAATAAATAATTCATAAATTTAGGTACTTTCAATTTAACCTCCTATCTTTCATTAAATTTAAATTATCTTAGCTTTAAAAAGCTACTAAGCCTTATTAAGTTTATCTCTTACCTTTTCTTTGTATAACTTTAGAATTAAGACTAACTCATCTATATTCTCTTCATCATAGTTAAATGATTTTATTTCTTTTTTAACTTCTTGAATCTCATTATTTGTTAAATTTTCAACATATAGATTTATTTGAGTTTTAATTTCAGACTTCAAAACCTCATTTAAAAAATTGTCTATATTTTCTTTTTCAAAATTTAAACTTTCTAATTCTTTTAATAATCTTTTAATTTCTTCCTCACTTAGTTTAGAGTTGTTATCAATCCGATATTTTTTAATATCTTCTTTATTTTTGAAAATTTGTTGTTCATTTTCTAAGCTATAATAAATATCTCTTTCCCCTGCTATTCTAAATACAGGTGATGGATATTCTATTTTAAGAACTTTATAAGTATATCCATTTTCAAAATTTGAAACTGATGTTATTCTAAAAGACCCTGTAACTAAAACAAGTAAAGTTATTATTAGAAACCAAGAAGGACTTTTTTTACTATCTCCAGCTATAAGCTTAAACATTATTACAATTCCATATATAAGTATGAAAAAAAATAATGCTTTTGTAAAAAATTCTCCTGTAGAAAAATAAAAATTTAAAATATCAGTAATCATATAAAAATCTCCTTTTAATTTTTTATATAAAAGACACAATTATTAGTAAAACTGAAAGTTTCATCTAAGCTCCTATAACTTCATGCTTTAAATTACTTTTTTTAACTATTCTTTGGTCTTTTATACATTCTCCTATATATTTTATAAGCTCTTTTGGTGCTGATGAATTAGAATAGCCCTTTATTTGTTCAAGAGTGAATTTAGTTTTTTTCTTGCCAAATTCTATTGTGTATTTCTTATTTTTATATAAAGTTGTGTATATAATGCACCTTTCTTTATTTACAGCTGGAATATATGAAAATACACAGTTGTTATTTTCTTTCCCTTCATTTAAAAATTCTTCTTTTGTTTCTAACATCTTAAATTCTGGCGGTAACTCTAATTGTAAGAATGGATTGCTTGGTTTTATTTTCAAATCCATTTTCTTGTATTCTTCCATTCTTTGAACTTCGGCTATCCTATCATGCTCTTTATACAACTTCTTTGTTGTTGCTATATCTAAATTAAACTTTGTCTCTAATAGCCTTACCATGAAAATATAATCCTGTAGAATATTGTCACTTCCAAAAAAATCAGTTATGTTTTCTTTGTAATACTTAAAAAAGAAATTATTAACTTTTTCTCTTTCAAAACCATCTACTAAAATTTCTTTTGAAATAACCTTATTTAACTC
>OGER01002460.1_pt1 | contig 10633 bp, 6 predicted proteins | sample 1570691 | NCBI WGS metagenome assembly OGER01 (sample SAMEA2582143, study PRJEB24529) | metagenome | biome: Human gut stool | place: China | collected 2011
GCATCCTGGGGCTGTAGTAGGTCCCAAGGGTTGGGCTGTTCGCCCATTAAAGCGGTACGCGAGCTGGGTTCAGAACGTCGCGAGACAGTTCGGTCCCTATCTATCACGGGCGTAGGAAATTTGAGGAGAGCTGACCTTAGTACGAGAGGACCGGGTTGGACGTACCGCTGGTGCACCTGTTGTTCTGCCAAGGGCATAGCAGGGTAGCTAAGTACGGACGGGATAAACGCTGAAGGCATCTAAGCGTGAAGCCCCCTTCGAGATAAGATTTCCCATAGCGTAGGCTAGTAAGGACCCATGAAGACTACATGGTTGATAGGCCGGAGGTGGAAGTGCAGTAATGTATGCAGCTGACCGGTACTAATAGTCCGAGGGCTTGACCAAGCATTTTAATCTGCGGAGCAGATAAAAATGCGAATATGTACGAAAGCAAAGGAGCAGAAGCAATTCAAAGAATTGCGAGGAGCGACTGGTTGCCGAAAGGCAATGCGAAGTACATACAAGCGTAAGCTTGAGCATAAAAAGCAAGAGCAGATTAAAATACAGATGTATCGCTACATCAAAGGTTAGGAACGAGAAAGATAAGAAATTAGAGAAAACGCATTGTGAAGTTATGTTGTTTAGTTTTGAGGGTATGACCTCAAAAGAGAAGATCCGGTGACGATAGCAAGGAGGAACCACCTGTTCCCATGCCGAACACAGAAGTTAAGCTCCTTAACGTCGATGATACTTGGTGGGTGACTGCCTGGGAAAGTAGAAAGTTGCCGGAACGAAGAATGCTGAAGATAACGACAAAAGTCGTTATCTTTGGTGTTTAAAGAAAAAGTTAGCGAAAGCTAAAGAAGATATTCCTCTATAGCTCAGTTGGCAGAGCGCATGACTGTTAATCATGATGTCGCTGGTTCGAGCCCAGCTGGAGGAGCCATTAAAGGTGACTACTTTTTTGTAAGTCACCTTTTTTGTTTTGAAAAATTAGGGAGTAATAGTAAACGATGTAAGTGTACATCTGATGCTATTACTCCCTTTTTTGTTACAAAAATTCATATTAATTCATATCAAGATGATAGATTAGAAATGCCTATCAGACATTTCTGATGTGTTGTTTTGAGCAATCAAACGCACAAAACTGAATAAAAGGTATTTAAGTAAACAAGATTTTCGATGAGACGTCTGCTGTACACGCATTTGCGAACTATGTGCAAGAAGAAAGGCTCAATGTCAATAGTTGTGGTGAAATCTGTGGAATGGAAAATCACCAATATATGAATGTATATCGGCGATCTTGTTTTGCAAGGTCGTTTTTGTAGGTGAACATATGCAGGATACGATTGCGAAATCGTTTAAAATTACGGTATCCGTAAGGTTACGTTTAAGTACCTTAATCTTGTTGTTACAGACTTCGGTAAAACCGTTTGAATAAGGGGATATCAAAGGAGTTTAGTATTCCGGTCTGCCAATTCAGCAGTGTTTTAGCGCAATACTTATATTTTTCAATATTACAGCTTTCAGCGGATGAAATCCAGTCAGACATAAGTTGCTTTGCTGTTTGACGGTCATTGGCATCCATAATTTTATAGAATTGCTCCTTAAGATAGTACGCCTGAAGCATTTCATCAGATATGTAAAGCAGAGAATTTGACCGTTCTTTTTTCCAATCCTTAAGCTTGACATTTCGCTTTATGAGAAGCCGTTTTGAGTGTTTGAATAAAAGGCGGTACTTTTTGACGTAGATTTGTTGTATTCGTTTTCTTACCTTATCGAAAGCCCAGACCATTTGACGGATAAAGTGGTAACGGTCAATAACTTGAGTGCCGTTTTTGAAGAAGGCACAGGCAATATCGGTGTATTGCTACTACATATCGCTTACAAAATACTTGGCTTCTGTTAGGGAGAAGATCAAGAACTCTGTGAATATCAATGAGAGCAAGACAGTGAGAAGAAGTGATTTTTTTTACTAAAATTCCTTGAAAACCCAAGATATTTTGAGTATAATTTATGTAGAGCATAACAAATTCCTCATTAAATGGTTGGGTGATAATTCCATTATACAGGATATGAAGCTGTTATGCTTTTATTTATCACAACTTTTATAATACAGCCTATTTTTCTTCATACAACAAGTATAATATTTTTGTTGAATTTGCTAATATTAAGTTAACGTCTGTGTGTCACAGACCGCATAGAAACTAGAATTTTCGCAATCTTATTACTAATTTCCGTTTTTTCTTATAGCGTATTATATTAGAATTTTATATAATTAGAATATGAAAAACAAGATTGGAAAGAGGCGATAAAACATGAAACAAAAACATCTCAAAAGAAGAATTGGAACGGTGATTGTCGCATGGATAATGTTATTATCAGGAAGCTTGCCGGTATCGGCGGCGATGCTGGAAATCACAGGCACATTTGGGGACAGGAATGTAGGGAAATGGCTGACTGCTATGGTACTGTCAAATAATGATACGGCTGTCGACCCAATTCCTGAGAATATCACTTACATAACACAGGAAAAAATAAAATCAGATGGTAGTTTTAGCTTGAAACTTCCGATAATGCAGGAAACGGACACTTTCCGTTCCAATTTGCCGATAAATGCAGATACAGGAAAATATTTTTATGTATCAAGCATGAATGGAAGCTCAGACGGAACGGGAAGCGCAGCTTCGCCTGTAAACACAATGCAAAAGGCATTTGAACTTGTGGAGGACGGAGATACAATAGTATTGCTTGACACAGTTCGTGTTTCAAGCTGGGATACCTCAAAAAGTCTGACCGTAACAGGACAAAATCCGATTACGGGAGTTACTGAGGGAGGTATTGACTTAACTGAAATCGTATCTTTGAGGATTTGCGGTCCGGTAAAATTTGAAAAATTGAAGTTTGTTACAAAGGCTGCAGCGAGCATGGATGAAAAGGCGAACCGAATATTTGCCTGCGGAAATTCTCTTGTAATGGGTGAAGGTCTGACCATGACAGAGCCAATTGATATTCTTGGAGGCAATTCGATTGGGAATACTGCAGAGAGTACCGATTTGACACTTCTTAGCGGACGTTATCGTCGCATTTACGGCGGTGGCTGGAATTCTCCTGTAAACGGCGATACTCATATTGTAATCGGAGGAACGGTAAACAGTGAATATTCCGTAGAGGACAGCTCGCAAAATTATTATGATTCAAGAGTGTTCGGTGGAGGTGTGTACAGCGGTTCCGAAGTAGCAGGAGAAACCTATATAACAATTAAGGATAATGCGGCGATTGCGTATGTAGTCGGTGGCGGTTCGGGAAAAGGAACGGACATAAAAGGCGGAGCTACACACATAAGTATTGACGGTGGCAGAGTTATGAATGTGTATGGCGGTACTGTGGATAAAACTACAGTATATGAAGGCGATACTTACATAAATATGAGCGGTGGAAGCGTTGAAGGAATATTCGGTGGCTCAATGAGTCAGACTATGACAGGAAATACTCGTATTGCCGTATCAGGCGGACAGGTGACACGACGCATTTACGGCGGCTGCTATAATGATTGGTCAGGTTCATGGAATTCAAATTTTCATGTTGACGGCACAACTGCCGTTTGGGTTGGCGGTGATGCACGTCTGATTACAGGCGAGGGCTTAAGCAGCGGGAACAAGGACAATTCGGGAATTTTTGCTGCCAGCCGTGCATCAAGCAATTTAACAACAGAAAACTCGTATTTGATTTTTGCTGATGGTACTTATGATAAATGGAAGGATAAAATAGGAGATGTAAGCGGCTGGAGCGGTACTTTTAAGCCGTATAATGATTATTTGGTAAAGGCCGGAAATGGCGGTACTGCTATATTGGACAATAATACTATAGGAGCGCTTGATCTGACAGCAGAGGAAGGGAAAATAGCATTCTGCAACGGACAGCAGACAGAAAACGGAATTTACAATATTAAAGATGCGGAAACCGTCATTGAATTTTCACAGATAGCTGAAGTAACTCCGACACCAACGGCAAGCCCGACGGCAAGTCCAACGGCAAGCCCAACAGCAGGACCGATAACAGAGCCAACGGCAACTCCGACAGTAAGTCCGACACCCGAACAGTCGGCAAAACTGACAGAAAACGGAGCAGAGGTTTCGGCAGACATTGCGCTGGAAAAATTTGAGGGCGGCGAGCGCATTTTAGCCGCTGTCTATAATTCAGACAGACAGCTTGTCACGGCAAAAATTACGGAAATTACAGAAAACGGTAATTATAAATTAAACCTTGATTTTACACCTATTCCTACGGAGAGATATACAATTAAACTGTTTGTGTGGAAATTGCACGAAATGAAACCGCTTAACAACGGTTATTCGTTCGGACCTCTCGGCGGTGAATAAGTAAGATAAATAACAAATTTTCATTTATGAAAGGATGGAGAATTATGAAAAAGATTTGTAAATTGCTATCATTTTTATTGATTTGCACTCTCGGAGCTACGGTTCTTAGCGGCTGCGGAGAGAAAAATAATGTTGCTACAACGACGAACGAAGCTTATGTGATGGACAAAAATCTTAATCCACCGGGAGAATTTCCTGTTTGCAAGGAAAAAATTACTCTGACAGTGGGTATTCCAAAAGATGCATTAGTTACAGATTATGACGAAAATCTTTATACCAAAGCACTTGAAGAAAAAATGAATTGTGATATTGAATTTGTTTATCTGCCGTCAACAGTCGCAGAGGCAAAGCAAAAGGTAGAACTGATGATTGCAGCAGACGGTAAGGATTTGCCGGATATAATTGTGAATGTTCCTATGGAGGACAGCTCTATTTTGAGATATGGTTCAAGAGGTTTCATCAAATCTTTGAATCAATACTATGATAATTCCGCTTATTATTTGAATGATGTTTTAAAAGCAGAAACTAATCTTAAGGATATGATTACTATGGCTGATGGCAATATCTATGTAATACCGCGTTATCAGAAAATCCTGCAAAACGAGCTGGGATATCGTATGTGGATTTACAAGCCGTGGCTTGAAAAGCTAAATCTTTCAGAACCGAAAACTTTGGACGAATTTTATAATGTTTTAAAGGCGTTTAAGGAGAAAGACCCAAATGGTAACGGATTAGCAGATGAGATTCCGTTTATCGGCGCTACAAGCGGCGGAGAAAACTGGTTCTGTGACTTTATTGCAGCAGCGTTCCAACCAATTGATATTCAAAGCAATTATCTATATCCTGAGAATGGAAAAATTAAAGCGGCTTATGTTGAGCCTGAGTATAAAGAGGCATTAAAGTATTTGAATAAGCTTTGCACAGAGGGTTTGCTTTCTCCATCATCTTTTACTTCTGATGGTGCACAGACCAGACAGACAATACAAAACCCAAGTGGCGTGCAAGTGGGTTGCTTTACCTCTATGGCACCGACCTATCTTATCAATGCAACAGATAGAGCGGAAGGATATGATATTCTCGCACCACTTACACAGGATAACGGTACGGGCTATGCAGTATATGGGGCAAGTATCCCGACAAACTCATTCTTTATTACAAAAAATTGCCAGTATCCTGAAGCAGCATTTCGTTTAGGGGATATTATGATGAGTGAAGAAATGTCCATTTGGAACAGATTTGGTAAGAAGGGAACGGATTGGGTTGAACCGGAAGAGGGCGATCATGGTATGTTCGAAAGTATGGGATATAAGGCGAAAATCAAGCCTATATTGGCATGGGGCTCGCCACAAAATTCTCATTGGCAGCAGGGTGCTCCCGCATACCGCGGTTATGAGCTTGCTTGTGCTACAGTAGACAGTGGCTCCAATATATATGAAACAAGAATTGCGGAGCATTTGCAATCCTATCTTGATAAGAAACCTAAGGAATATATAACAAAAATAATTTACACTGAGGATGAAATAAATGCTATCAATGAAATTCAGCAGAACATTACAAGTTATCGCAAAGACAGCGTAGCACGATTTATAATCGGAGACTGGGATATTGAAAGCGGTTGGGAGGACTATCTCAAGGAAATGAAAGCGATAGGTGTTGATGAAATGCTTGATATTGTGCAGAAAGCATATGACAGATGCAATAAATAGGAGGATATGCCGTTATGAAAACAACAAAGGTAGTTTTGCAAACTCACACAATTAAGAGGACATCCTTAATCGAAAATTTGAAAAAGCATTGGCAGCTGTTTTTATTCTTGATTCTTCCTCTTTTGTACATTATTATCTTTGCTTACGGACCGATGATGGGACTGCAAATAGCATTTAAGGATTTTGATGCGGCAAAGGGAGTATGGGGAAGTCCATGGGTTGGATTGAAGCATTTCAAAAATTTTATCAGCTCATACCAGTTCGCACGTGTACTGAAAAACACATTGGTTACATCGGTGTACTCGCTTGTGGCACGTTTTCCTGTACCAATACTCTTGGCATTGAGTATTAACATCATGAGAAATAAAAGATTTAAAAAAGCTACGCAGATGATTGTATATGTTCCGCACTTTATTTCGGTAGTGGTACTTGTCGGAATGGTTAACCAATTTTTTCAATCCGTTTGTCGGATTGTACGGTAATATTTATAAGATGATGTTTGGTACAAATGCGCCCGACCTGCTTTCAAGTCCAACCTCATTTTTACATCTGTATGTTTAGTCGGGTGTGTGGCAGAACATGGGATGGGACTCTATAATCTATCTGGCAGCACTTTCGTCAGTATCACCCGATTTACACGAAGCGGCTCAGATGGATGGCGCATCAAGGCTAAGACGTGTAATAAGCATTGACCTTCCTGCAATTATGCCTACAATTATATTACTGCTTATTATAAATGCAGGTCAGGTTATGAATTTGGGCTTCGAAAAAATATATCTTATGCAAAATGATGTGAACCTGAGATTAAGCGAGGTTATTTCAACTTATGTGTATAAGGTGGGTATATCGGCAAGTGGAGGAAATTATTCGTATGCTACTGCAATAGGTATGTTTAATTCGATAATTAATTTTATTCTTGTTTCGACCGTAAATTGGCTTGCCAATAAGTACGGTGATACAAGTCTGTGGTAAGGAGGTAAGAGATTATGAGCGTTAAAGCAAAGAAAAGTATAAAAACATCTAAACAGGACACTTTGTTTTATGCGGTTATTTATGCTGTAATCCTGTTGATTTTGATAATTCTTCTCTGGCCTCTTATATTTATAGTTTCGTCGTCATTATCCTCTAAAGAGGCAGTAATGGCGGGGCGTGTATTTTTACTGCCCGTTAACTTTAGCTTGGAGGGCTATAAGGCGGTATTTCAGACAAATGAAGTGCTTATCGGATTTAGAAATACAGTGTTATACACTCTGTTTGGAACTATGCTTAATGTGGCACTGACATTAATAGCGGCTTATCCTCTGTCAAGAAAGGATTTGCCGTACAGAAGAATGTGGAGTTTTATTTTCACATTTACAATGATTTTTTCGGGCGGTATGATACCTACATATATGGTTGTAAATAAATTAGGTCTTATGAATTCACCGCTGGCAATGATTTTGCCTACGGCAATGTCGGTATATAATCTTATGATTGCAAGGACATTTATGGAAAACAGCATACCGAGCGAACTTTTGGAGGCGGCAAGAGTAGACGGATGTGACGATATAGCATATTTCTGGAAAATACTGCTTCCGCTCTCAAAGCCCGTAATTGCGGTTATAACCCTTTATTATGCCGTAGCACATTGGAATTCTTATTTTAACGCATTTCTGTATATTACGGATGCAAAGTTAAATCCGCTCCAGATTGTGCTGAGAAATATTTTGCTGGCAAATCAGATTGATACGGCAATGACTACTGATTTTGATACTATGACTTCCAAACAGGGCTTGGCGGATGTTTTGAAATATTCACTCATTGTTGTCAGCACTCTTCCTGTTATGATTATGTATCCTTTTGTACAGAAGTACTTTACAAAAGGCGTTATGATTGGTGCAGTGAAAGGATAAGGTGATTGAATGAGAAGAATAGGAATACTGTTTTTGACCACGGCTATTCTGTTTGTGTTTTGTACAAACAATCTGTGCATGGCTCATGAGAATGACTATTCTCCCACATCTTCCTTAAATCAGGGTTGGCAGCAGGGTATAGAGGGCGGCATTGAGGTTGCTCATGCTATATTCGGCGACAAGCCTGAACTAGTTGGTATGACGGCGGAAATAGGCGATGATTCGTCAGAGATTACAGTTAAGAATTATCTAGGAAAGCAAGGTTGGGTTATTACGCCGAATAAGGGCAATAATGCACGATATATCAATGTGGATATCGATGATTCTATTGCGCACTCGGTTACGGACGGTCAAAGCTATGCTGTGGCTGTTGAATACTATGATGAAGGACGTTCAAGTCTGACAATTGAGTATGACAGTATGAAGTACCAGCCGATTATCCGACAAGAAGCAGGGGAAATGAGCGCAAACACACCGCTTAATGCCTCGGTTAACGCAGGAGAGCGTGAGTATATAATTTTTAACGATACCAAGGTTTGGCGTAATTATCAGTGGTTTTTGCCAAATCCGAGGTTTGCGAATGAGTTGGACGGATACGATTTCCGTGTAGGGATTTATAGTAAATCTATGGGATATTCAAGAGGCGGAGAGGTTACGATTTCAGCAATCAGACTATACCGTTTAGATACCGTAAGCCGTATAAATATTACTGCTGATACGGAAAAGCATATAGGTAATATATTTTTTCAGGGCGAGGAAATAGAGCTTAGCGCGAATATTGATAATACAATATATCCTGTTCACTCTCAGGCGGACGGTGGATATGACCTTGATATTGAATGGACGATACGCGATGAATACGGTACGCTCATTGATACGGCAGAGGATACAGTCAGTGTTGAGCCACTTGATAAACAGAAGGTTACACATAAATTCAAAGTTGATAAATACGGGATTTACCGCGTAGATATTGAGGCACGTGATACAGAGAAAAAGCTTTACAGCCATTGCGGAACTGAATTTTCCTATGTACGGCATGAAAGCGATGATTTTGTGAATAAGCATATGGGTATTCAAATTGCACTTACAAATCCGGAAGATGAACGCATTGTAGAGCTGACGCGGAAAATTGGGATACGCAATGTGCGAATGATGCTGTATTATAATAATTTTCGCCGAAGTGCGAATAATTATGAGCCAACGGGAGTGGGAATACCTATGGCGTTTAAGTCGCTTTTCAGAGCGTTTAAAAATAACGGAATGGAAATTGATATAAATATTCATTCTGCCTCATGGATGGGTGCTCAGTATGCTTTTTCTGAAACAGAGCGTACACCTCCATATACAAAAGAAGGACTTCGCCGCTGGGCAGATTATTGCCGTATGGTAGCGGATATGTTCGGCGATACGGCTGACCAGTTTGAGATATGGAATGAATATAATCTTGGACCTAATCATAGCTTTAATCTCTCAAATCGTCCCGCATCAGATTATGCCAAGCTGTATGAGGTATCTAAGGCGGCAATCAGAGACGTCAACCCTAATATTCCTGTTATCGGATTAAATACTTCCGGTGCACCGATAGAGTGGATTAGCGAAGTACTGGATACGGGAATAGGGAAGAATATGGATATTTTATCCATTCATCCTTATCAATGGGATGGCGACCCTTTAACTTATTCTGTTCGAGACAGAAATTTGGTTAAAATAAAAGAACTGATGAAAAAGTATGGATTGGAGGACAAACCAATTTGGATAACAGAATATGGATATTCCTCCAACTACGAGGACGTAAATTCTTATTTAGAGCAGGGCGCATACATTGCGCAGGCATATCCGCTGATTTTATCAACGGGAATTGTTGACAGATATTATCACTATTGTTTGCTTGATAAGAACACAAACATTCGTGCAGACAGAGAAAGCAATTTCGGAATTATGCGAGATAGACTGACGTATCCGCTTCCGTATATGGTTCCGTACGGTGCAAAGCCTGCGTACCTTATGGTAAGTCAAATGAACCATATGTATGCTGATTCAGAATATATAGATGAAATCAAATTAAATGACACGAGTATTATTCTGCGCTTCAAGAATAAGAAAACAGGAAAGCAGTTTGGGGTAATGTACTCCAATCGGGAGAATGGACAGCTCGCAACGCTGAAGCTGGGAACAGACAAATTAACGCTTTATGACTCTTATGGAAATGCTGAAGAGATAAGTGGGGTAAAAGGTGTTTACAGTTTTGACCTTAACAAACGCGTACAGTATATTGAAGGAGACTTTACATCATTTGAATGTACTGAGGGTGGCGTTTATCCCGAACAGATCGCTATATCGGTAACTTATGGAAAGGATGCAGATATAAAAATCAAAAATTACAGCGGTAAGCCTGTGACTGTTTCTGCCGATGCTTTAGAAGGCAGTGAAGTTAGGATAAAAGGGTCAGGAACTATAAATTCTCAAGAAGGGAAGCTTACAATTTCCGCAGGCAAAGCGGTGTCTGGAACAGAGAGAGTTCGTCTGCTGATTACGGGAGAAAACAAGGTATGGTATAACGGATATATCTATTTAACCTATCAGGAACCTGTTCAGCTTGAATCTGCTCTTAATGCGGTTTCAGATGGCTGGGAAATGCGGTGCAGCATTACAAATACTGGAAATGATATAGTAA
>OGER01002475.1_pt1 | contig 10573 bp, 8 predicted proteins | sample 1570691 | NCBI WGS metagenome assembly OGER01 (sample SAMEA2582143, study PRJEB24529) | metagenome | biome: Human gut stool | place: China | collected 2011
AAGAAAAGAAAGCAGAAGCTAAAGGAGCAGGAAATCTTACAATATATTGTCCACATCCATTAGAATTCATAAATCCTTTAGTTAATGAATTTGAAACAAAAACTGGTATATCAGTAGAGGTTATAGCTGCTGGAACTGGAGAATTAATGAAAAGAGTAGAATCTGAAAAAGATAATCCTCTAGCAGATATTTTATGGGGAGGAACAATAACAGTTGTTGACCCTATCAAAGATTATTTAGAAAATTATACTACAACTAATGAAGATGCTTTCTATGATGCATATAAAAATGTTGAAGGAAATATGACAAGATTCTCAGCAGTTCCAAGTGTTATCATGATTAACAAAAACCTTATTGGAGATATAAAAATAAATGGATATGAAGATCTATTGAATCCAGCATTAAAAGGTAAAATAGCTTTTTCAGATCCTGCTAAATCATCATCTTCATTTGAGCATTTAGTAAATATGCTTTATGCAATGGGAAAAGGAAATCCTGACAATGGTTGGGGATATGTAGAGAAATTTATGGAAAACTTAAACTATACTCTTCTTTCTGGATCATCAGCAGTATATAAAGGTGTAGCAGATGGAGAATATACAGTTGGACTTACTTTTGAAGAGGGAGCAGTAAAATATGTAAACTCTGGAGCAGCTGTAGAAGTAGTATACATGGAAGAGGGAGTTATAGTAAAACCAGATGGTGTTTATATAATCAAAAATTGTAAAAATATGGAAAACGCTAAAAAATTCGTAGAATTTGCAACTGGTAAAGAAGCTCAAACTATGGTTTCATCTCAATTAAACAGAAGAAGTGTAAGAAAAGATGTTGAACCAGGAAAAGGATTAAAAAGACTTGAAGACATCTATGTTATAGAAGATGACATCAATGTAGTAAAAGATCAAAAACCTGTATGGTTAGATAAATTTAAAGATATCTATACTAAATAAAAAAGGCTTAAAGTAAAACTTGTTTTTTAAGTAAATAAACTCCTGATAATGAGGTTGTTCAAAAGTCTAAATATTAAGCTTTTGAGGCAGCCTTATTGTTATAATTGGAAAAAATAAAAAGAGGTGTAAGATGAGTGTAGCTATAAAAGTAAATAATGTTGTAAAGAAATTTGGAGATAATGTAATAATTCCGGGAATGTCTGTCAATATAAAAAATGGAGAATTTTTTACATTATTAGGACCTTCAGGATGTGGAAAAACGACTCTGCTTAGAATGATAGCAGGATTCAATAGTATAGAGGGTGGAGAAATCTGCTTTGATGACAAGGTTATAAATGATATGCCTGCTCATAAAAGAAATATTGGAATGGTATTCCAAAGTTATGCTATTTTTCCTCATATGACTGTAAGAGAAAATGTAGAGTATGGTTTAAAACTTAGAAAAGTAAATAAAGCAGAAATGAAAGAAAAAACAGATGATATCCTTGAGGTAGTAAAAATAACTGAATATCAAGAGAGATTACCTGAGAGACTTTCAGGAGGACAACAGCAAAGGGTAGCTCTAGCTAGAGCAATAGTAATTCACCCAAATGTACTTTTGATGGACGAGCCTCTATCTAACCTTGATGCTAAATTGAGAGTAGAAATGCGTTCTGCAATAAGAGATATTCAGAAAAAAGTTGGAATAACTACTGTATATGTAACTCACGATCAGGAAGAAGCACTTTCTGTATCTGACAGAATAGCAGTAATAAATAAAGGAGAAATTCAGCAGATAGGTCAGCCTCATGATATCTATGCAAGACCTGCTAATCAGTTTGTTTCTACTTTCATAGGGCATTCAAATCTTTTTAAAGGAAATATCAAAATAGATGGAGAAGAAAAATCTGTAGTATTTAAAAATGGTTATAAAGTAAAGATGGATAATTTATCAGATGAAGTTAAAGAGGGACAGGAAATAGTTATTGCAGTTCGTCCAGAAGAGTTTTCTATATCTGATGAGGGAATTGAAACTACTATAAAGACAAGTATGTTCTTAGGAAAATATACTAACTATGAAATAGATGCTAAAGCAGAAGAAATAGTAAGTGGTATGCCAGCTCTTGAATTTTCTCAAGATGTAGGACACGCTCTTCATATATATCAAGTAGGAGAAAAGATAGTATTAAAACCAAATGCAAAGAAAATAAATATATTCACAGAAGATGGGAAGAAAAGTCTGATAAAAGGAGTAGATCCATATGCTGACTAAAAAAATAAAATGGGACTTCTGGACAGTTGTAACTTTAGTTATAACTCTTATATTTGCATTGTTTTTAATATATCCACTATTTTCTCTTTTACTCAGCAGTTTCAAAGATCCTCTGACTGGAAGCTGGAGTATGACAAATTTTCATAGATTTTTCAGCAGAAAATATTATTATCAGGGACTTATTCATAGTTTTCAGTTTACTTCATGTGTTACTGTTCTTGCTATTGTAATTGGAGTTCCAATGGCATATTTCATGACATTTTATAAAGTTAAATTTAAAGCATTGGTAGAAGTTCTTATTATTATTTCAATGCTTTCACCTCCATTTATCGGAGCATATTCATGGGTTCTTTTATGTGGAAGAAGTGGTGTGGTAACTACTTTCTTTAGAGAGGTGCTTCATATAAATCTGCCGACTATCTATGGGTTTTCAGGAATATTGCTGGTATTTACATTAAAATTATATCCATTTATTTTCCTATATGTATCAGGAGCTTTGAAAAAAATAGATGTGGCTTTAAGTGAAGCAGCAGAAAGTTTAGGTTGCAGTACTTTTAAAAAGGTATATACAATAATAATGCCTTTGATACTGCCTACACTTATGTCAGGAGCACTTCTGGTATTTATGAATGCAATGGCAGACTTTGGTACTCCTATGCTGATTGGTGAAGGGTACAATGTAATGCCTGTATTGATATATTCAGAATTTGTTGGAGAAATGGGAGGAAGTGCAAACTTTGCTGCTGCCATGGCTACAATAATGATAGTAATAACTATAGCTCTTTTCTTGGGTCAAAAGTATATAGTGAATAAGAAATCATTTGTTATGAGTTCAATAAGACCAGTTCAGCCAGTTGAACTTAAAGGGGCAAAAGGAAAACTTATGCATGCTTTTATTTATGCTGTAGTATTTCTATCAATTATCCCTCAGATAACAGTTATATATACTTCTTTCTTAAAAACAAGAGGATCTATGTTTGTCAGAGAATTTTCATTTGAAAGCTATCAAGCAGTTTTTTCAAGAATGGGAAATGCTATTTTAAATACTTATATGTATGGACTTATAGCTATAGTTATAATTATATTCATGGGAATGTTTATAGCTTACATTTCAACTAGAAAGAAAAATTTCCTTACAGGAGTAATCGATACTATAACTATGTTTCCATATATAATTCCTGGGTCAGTAATAGGTATAACTCTTCTTTTAGCATTTAACAGCAAACCTCTTTTATTAAGTGGTACAGCTGCTATACTTGTAATATCTTTTGTTATAAGAAGAATGCCTTATACACTTCGTTCTTCAGCTGCTATTTTGTATCAGATAAGTCCAAGTCTGGAAGAGGCATCTATCAGTTTAGGATGTTCTCCAGTGAAGACATTCTTTAAAGTGACAGCAGTTATGATGCTTCCGGGAGTTTTATCAGGAGCTATTTTGAGCTGGATAACAGTTATCAATGAGTTGAGTTCTTCAGTTATATTATACACAGGAACTACAAGAACCATGTCAGTAACAATATATACTGAGGTAATAAGAGCCAGCTATGGAACAGCAGCAGCTCTGTCTACTATTTTGACTGTAACAACTGTAATATCTCTATTGATATTCTTTAAAGCTACTGGTGGAAGAGATGTAAATATTTGATGTACAAAAATTAGAAATAAGGTATAATATACTAAAAAATTGAAATTATGGGATGATGTATATGAAAGACAGTAAATTTGTAAGTTTTAAAGAACAGATGAGAAAAGTACTGATTTTATATTCATTAATTCCCATAATTTTTTTATCTTTTGTAGGTTATGGACTTATATATTTTTTTGAATTTGGAGCCATAAGAAAAGATAATCAATATAACAGCCAAGTAATGACAAGAAATCTTGATAATGTGGTAAGAGAATATTTTAATGAGGTAGAAAATTTATATAATGATAAAGTTATTATTGATGCTATGCTCAATAAAAAAGCCAATAAAGATGCATATGAAAAAATATATAAATCTATAAATTCTACAACTTTGAGAGGGAATTTTATAGTTTATGATGAAGATCTCCATGTTCTTATGAATAATACTCAGTTTATAGGAAGTGACAATGGATACAGCTGGGGATTTTTCATGAGAATGCAGGATAATATAAATAATACAATAATTTATATAAATAAACTGCATTTTAAAAACAACAGTATAAGTGTTTTTTCAGTGGGAAGAGCTGTAAAAAAACATGGAAGACTTATAGGATATATAGTTTTTAATATATTGAATGAAGATTTGAGAGAATTCGTAGGAGAAGGAAGCTCTTACAATACAATAATTACTGACAAGACTAATAATATAGCATTTACTACTAATGATATATTTAAAGATAAATTTGGAAAAGTAGTAAAAAAACTTAGAGCAGATGATCATTATGTAAGCATAAATAAAGAAAGATTTTATGTGACTAAAAGTCCTGTATATTATTCAAATTTAATACTTTATACTATTTCAAGAATGAATCATCTAACAGATAGTTTTGTAAATGGAGTAGTTTATCTGTGTATTGTTTTTATAATCATAATGGTAGCAATGCACAAAGCAGCTAAAGTGATAGCAAGTAAAAAAACAGCAGCTGTAGAAAAAATAGTAGAAGCTATAGAAAATATAAAAACTGGGGATTTAAGCAGTACACTCTATGTAGAAACAAATGATGAGTTTAGAATAATAGCAGACTCATATAATAAAATGCTGGAAAATATAAAATTTCTCATTGAACAAAATAAAGAAGAGGTAAAACATGGAGTACTTTTGGAAATAAAGCAGCTTGAAAGTCAATTTAATCCTCATTTTCTTTTTAATACATTGGAGATGCTGAAATATACAATTAAAACTGATACTTCCATGGCAAATAAAATAATATTAAATATATCATCACTCCTGAGATTCAGTATAGAAAATAAATCTTCAGAAGTAACTCTTGAAAGAGAGCTGCAATATGCTGAAAATTATCTGGATATACAGAGATTCAGATTTGGAGAAAATTTTGATTACCATATAGATGTGGATAAGGAAACAAGGAATTTTCTTGTTCCTAAGCTGGTGCTTCAGCCAATAATAGAAAATTCTATTAAACATGGGTATACTCAAATAAATAAATTGATGATATTTATAAAAACTAAAAAACAGAAAGATAAATTAGTAATAACTATATATGATAATGGAAATGGAATAGAAAAAGAAAAGCTCCATGAATTGAGAAAAAGACTTAAAGACAGAGAGCTCAATATTGGGAATCATATAGGAATATACAATGTTCACAGAAGAATACAGCTTATATATGGAGATAATTATGGAATAAAAGTACAAAGTTCTGAAAGATGGGGAACTATTGTAAAATTAGTATTTTCCATAAAAACAGAGGGGTAAAGATATGATAAAAGTGTTAGTAGTGGAAGATGAATATATCATAAGAAAAGGAATGATAAATACAATAGACTGGCTCTCTATGGATTGTAAAATAATTGGAGAGGGAATAAATGGAAAAGAGGGACTGAAGCTTATAGAGGAATTTTCTCCCGACCTTGTAATAACAGATATAAGAATGCCGGTAATGGATGGACTTGAAATGCTGAAAACTGCTGAAGAAGCAGGGCTGAAATTTGAAAAAATAATATTAACCAGTTATGGAGAATTTAAATATGCTCAGGAGGGAATAAAGTTAGGAGTAGCAGATTACATTCTTAAACCGATAGATGAGGATCTTTTAGAAAAGGCAGTAAAGAAAGTAAAGGAAAAAATAGAGAAAGAAAATACACTGAGAAATGTAGAAAATATAACAAAGACTAAGGAAGATATAGAGTTCTTTTCTCCAAGGATATATCTAGGAAAAGACAGTGATAAAAATAGATATGTAGAAAAAACTCTGGAAAAAATATTGAATTACTATTCAGAAAAACTGAATATAAAGGACATAGCTGATGAATTAGAGATAAGTGTGAGCTATCTAAGCAGAAAAATAAAAGATGTAACAGGGGAAACATTTCTGGATATCTTAAATAAATACAGAGTACAGAAATCTTTAAGGCTTTTATTAACTAAAGAGTATAAAATATATGAGGTATCTGATATGGTGGGATTTACAGATTACAAGCATTTTTGTAATGTTTTTAAAAAATATCTGGACACAGCTCCAGGGGATTTTGTTAAACAGAATATCATAGTACTTAAATAATAATTGAAGTTTTTTCTTTTATAACTTTGTGATATAATAAGCTTAGTGTAAAAACATAAAAAGAAAGCTAAAAGGAGAGATAATGAACAGAGGACTTACTCCCAAGAGGATAGTAGAAGAACTTAATAAATATATAATATCACAAGATGAAGCTAAGAAAAATGTTGCTATTTCTTTAAGAAACAGAGATAGAAGAAAAAGTATAGAAGATGAAGAGTTAAGAAGAGAGATTACTCCTAAAAATATAATTCTGATAGGACCAACAGGAGTTGGAAAAACAGAGATAGCAAGAAGAATAGCTAAAATAGCTGATGCTCCATTTTTAAAGGTAGAAGCCACTAAATATACTGAAGTGGGATATGTAGGAAAAGATGTAGAAAGTATAATAAAAGATTTGACTTCTCTTACTTATAGAAAAATGAAAGAGCAAAAGTTTAATGAATTGAGAGAGGAAGCATATGAAACAGCGTTGGAAAAAGCTGCTAAACTTGTAAAGCCTTATGATTCTCTAAATGATGAAGAAAAAGCTCAAATCATGCAGGATATTGATGAGGGGAAATATGATGATACAGAAGTTGAGATAGAAAGAACTAAAAGAGATTTAGACCTTCCAATAATTGAAGTTGTATCTGGAAGCGATGATACTTCTGGCATTGGAAGTATTTTAGATCAGGTAATGGCAGGGGTATCGGGAAAAAGCAAAAAGATGATAACTACTGTGAAAAATGCCATTGGAATAATGATGGATGAAGAAGTTGAAAAGAAGCTGGATTTAGATTCTCTTAACGAAGAAGTTATAGATAATGTAGAAAATAACGGAATTATTTTTATTGACGAAATAGATAAAATAGCTGAAAGAGATGGTATAGGAAAAGGTGAAGTGTCAAGACAAGGTGTGCAGAGAGATATCCTTCCAATAGTAGAGGGAAGCACAGTTATGACAAAATTTGGACCTGTAAAGACAGATCATATCCTTTTTATTGCAGCAGGGGCATTTACTCAGAGTTCTCCATCAGATTTGATGCCTGAACTGCAAGGTAGATTTCCAATAAGAGTAAAATTAAAAAATCTGGAAAAAGAAGATTTTGTAAAAATACTTACAGAGGTTGAGTATAATCTTCTTGATCAATATACAGCAATGCTGGCTACTGACAATGTAGAGCTTACTTTTACAAAGGGAGCTATAGAAAAGATAGCAGATATAACAGCAGCAGCAAATGAAAAGGTAGAAAATATAGGAGCAAGAAGACTTTCAGCAGTAGTGGAAGAACTATTGAGAGAGGTAATGTACGAAGCACCATATGAAAAGAAGAAAAAAGTGAGTATAGACGCTAACTTTGTTAAGAAGGTATTTAAAAAGGAAAATGAAGAAGAGAATTTAGATAAATATATTCTTTAAAAGAAAGAAAAAATCAAGAAAATATATTCTTAAAATAAAAAAAGAGGATAATAAAAGAGAAACATAAATTTTAGATATTAGAGAAAGATAATTATTAAGTAGAAATATAATTTTAGAAGTTTTCCAGTAGAAAGATTTGTTATTAATTTTGTTCCTAAAACTAAAAACAGTAAACTCGTTTCACTCAAACATACTGTTTTTCACGTTTTATTCACATCATTAATTACACAAATCTCTCTAATTTCCAAACTTCTAAAACTTAATTTAACTTTTTTATTCATTTCATTTTAATAAAAAATTTCTAAAATTTATTTGAGACACCCATGGAGTTTTTGTAACTATATAGTAGAACAGGAATCCAGCGACCCAGTTAGATACAAGGTTACCCCAGAATACAGAGTCCACTCCAAGCCATTTTTTTGTTATGATGATAAAGATATATCTTATCAGCCATACTCTCAAAAGTCCCATAAGCAAAGGAAGTCTTGTTCTTCCAAGTCCAATGAAAGCACCTTGAGCTACCATAAATAAACCAAAACCTATAATGGAGAAAGTATATATTTTTAATGAATGTGAAGCTAATTTTACTATCTCTTCGTGATTCTGGAATAATCTTACAAGGAAATTACTGCTTGGAAGGAATATTATAATAAGAACAAAAGAGATAACTAAACTTACCAACGAACCATATTTAAAAGACTTTTCAGCATTTTCAGGCTTTCCAGCTCCAATATTCATACTGACCATTGTTGTTACAGTAGTACCAATAGATGATGGAAGAGTAAAGCACATAGTATTGATATTACTTGCAATAGTTTGAGCTGTAAGAACAATTGCTCCATACTTTTCAACTTCCATATTGATAAGGAAGAATCCAAAGTTTATCAAGGAATAAGTTATCATGGAAGGAAGTGCTAAAACTAAAACTTTTTTCAACAGAGCAAAGTCAGGATAATATCCCTTAAGAACAAGCTGTGTTTCACTTTTCTTTATGAATAAATCATAGAACATCCAGATGGCTATAATTACATATGAACAAAGAGAAGCCATAACAGCTCCAATTATTCCAAGATGAAAAATTGCAAGAAACAAAGTATTGAATATTATTTTCAATAGTAATAAGATTATTATTCTGATAAGAGTTGCCTCAGGCTGTCCAGTTGCATTTTTTATTGCATTGTATATTGCAGCCATAAATAATAAAGGAATAACTGTTGAATAAAGACTTAGATAAAGAAAAACCTGATGAGCTATATCAGGACTTATGGTTTGAGAAACAATAGATGCAAAAATGATAGAAGTAGGAGCAACTAGAATACCTATAAAAAATGCAAAGACCATAATTTGAGTAGAGACCTTTTTTACCTTTTCCAAGTCGCCAGTTCCATTGATTTGTCCTACAATAGCCATAGAAGCCACACCTAATCCCAAAGACAGAGCATTAAGTATATTTATTATCGGCTGCCCAAAACCAACTGCCGCAGCAATAAGATATCCTGATGTATGGTTTAGAAATAATCCATCTGATAATGGAATAAGTGATGAAACCATACCCATTAAAATAGTTGGAAGAGATAGAAAAAGCAGAGTGTTAAGAATATTCCCGTTGAGAATCATGTCACGCCTCTTTTGAACATTTGATGATAAGAGACTCATTTTCATAATGCCATTCCTCCTTAGTATAATCACTTTTGGTGAAGATTATAAAAACAAAAATTTACAGAATAAAAATGAATTTATCTGTAAATTTTTTAATAAAATATATTCCTCATGTCAAGGATCTTTACTTTTTATTGTAACATATTTTTCCTGTAAAAAGAACAAAAGTTATAAATTTTTTTTAGTTCATGAAAATGATTTTTAGGTATTACATTTTTGCTGGATTTATGTTAAACTTGAGTTGATATTAAAATTAAAATAAGGTGAAGTGGATAGGTTGAAAAGAGAAAAACTAAAAGGTATGTATTTAATTGCAGTTATTCTGATTGTCTGGACAGTAGGGTCACATTACAACCTGTGGAATAGCTATATAATTCCAGCTCCATCAAAAATAGTCAGTTCCTTTGTGAAACTGGTGGAAAATGGAAAGTTGATAAGACACATAGGTATAAGTTTAAGACGTATATTTATAGGTTTTTCTATTACTGTTTTTTTGGCAGTCCCCTTAGGAATATTTTTTGGTGCTTTTACAAATATATATGCTTATTTTAAATCAATTTTTGAATTTTTTCGTCATACTCCCCCTCTTGCACTGATACCAATGATAATTCTTTGGTTTGGGATAGGGGAAACTTCTAAAATAGTAATTATAGTATTGGCATCATTTTTTCCAGTATTTTTAAATGTATTAAAAGGAGTAGGGGGGTGCGATAAAAAATATATTGAAGTGGGAAAAGTTTTTGATATGTCTCAAAAGGATATATTTTTAAAAATAATACTTCCTAACTCTGTTCCAGATATTTTGATAGGATTAAAATTAGGAATAGGATACAGCTGGAGAGCTATAATTGGAGCTGAACTTATAGCAGCTTCTTCAGGAATAGGATATCTCATATTAGATGCACAACAGATATCAAGGTCAGATATAGTTATGCTGGGGATAATAGTCATAGGAACTTTAGGAATAATAACAGATAATATATTTTCTAAGGCTGTTTCTGCTTATATAAAGAGGAAACAAGGTGATTACGTTGAATAATGTATATAGAGTCTTAAATCTTAAAAAAATATTTGAGATAACTGGAAATAAAAAAATAATATTCG
>OGER01002486.1_pt1 | contig 10541 bp, 12 predicted proteins | sample 1570691 | NCBI WGS metagenome assembly OGER01 (sample SAMEA2582143, study PRJEB24529) | metagenome | biome: Human gut stool | place: China | collected 2011
ATGACTAAAGAAGGTATGGATTGGCTGATTAGACCGTTTTATGAGCTTACAGTTGCTCTATTTAGATGTTGCGAACACATAAACCAAAGAAATCCTCAAAATATCGCAGCTTAAAGAAAATGAACCGATTTTTATAGTCAATGAAAAAAAGAAGGCGCATCGTGTATTACGACACACCTTCTTTATATAAAACAGACGCTCTGTTTGGGTAAAACAGAGCGTCTAATTTTCAAACATTCATATAGGATTTGACAAACAATATCTTTTCACTTCATAAACACAAAATACACTGCCGCTATCAGGCAAACGAATGCAGCCAAATGATTCCAGTGCAGTGCCTCTCCTTTAAAAAAAACAGTAGTAAACACCGTAAAGATGACAAGAGTTATCACTTCCTGAATCACCTTTAACTGCATCAATGTAAACGGGCCTCCATTACCGATAAACCCGATACGATTCGCCGGTATTTGACACGAATACTCGTTTAACATAACGCACTTGCCCATGACAGGAAAACATATTATATTTGCACTAAATATAATGCAATTACCATGAACCATAAAAAAGCAATAGCCTATATTAGAGTTTCCACAACACACCAAGATGTTGAAAGACAAAGAATAAAGTTTAAGGAATATTGTAAAAACAATAATTTACAGGCTAATGAAGAGATTATTGATTTTGGTATATCTGGTGCAAAATCTGATAGACCTGGCTATTTAAGACTACAAGCACTTACAGGTAAAGATGCAGATATACTAGTAGTTTCAGAATTATCTCGTCTTAGTAGACAAGAAGAAATATTAGAAACTATAAACATAATCCAAAATATTGTATACAATGGATTATCACTAATTTTCCTAGATGCTCCAAGTAAAGTATATGAAGCTCATTCAACACTAGATATTACAGAATTAATTATATTACTTGTTGGAGCTTTTAGGGCTGCACAAGACCGTAAGGAAATAAAACGTAAAAATCAAGAAGGGAAACAAGCGTTATTAAGTCAAAATCCTTATGCTGTTGTTGATGCTAAAATTCCTTATGGGTACAATGCTATTTACAATCCTAATGGAAGTAGACCAAAGAAAATACTTATCGAAAACGAAGAAGAAGTAGCCAATGTTAAAAAGATATTTCAATTAGCTCTTGAGGGTTATTCTTTAGGAAAAATAGCCAAATACTTCAATAATAGAAATATATTATTTAGAGGACACTTTGTTACAAGGCAATTATTAAGCGTATTAGTTCGCAATATTTTATATAAAGGAATTAGAAGAAGAATTCACAGTTTCGACAGAAAAGACAATCCCAATATTATTGAAAATAAAATCACTCCTATTATTTCTGAAAGTGATTTTGAGCGAGTAAACCAAATGCTCAAAGATAATCATAAATTTTGCTCAACTGGTAATAATTACTTCAATACACTTAGAGGTATTATAAAATGCAGATGCGGAAGAGGAATGATGGTAAAAGACAAAGGTTATACATCTGGTATAAAGAAAATGGTCTATAGATGTAATGATGTGAGTGCTAAAGACAATCCAATACATTGTCAATACAAAGATGAAATATCATATCAATTTACCAATGAAGTCATATTCAATGTTTTTAAGTACATCCATAATACAGATGAAATATTCATTTTCATGGCTAAAACTGAACAAAAAATATACGAAATAGATGAAGAAATAAAAGGTATTGAACGAAAAATAGAAAATAAAAACATTGAAATAGAAAGTCTAAATAAAGACAATAAAAGATTAATAGAAAGGTATATTCATGCCAAAAGTCAATCCATAGCTAATGCTATACAAGATGAACAATTGACTATAGAAAATAAAATTCACAAATTAGAAGATGAAATATCCCATTGCAATAAAGAGAAAGTAAAACTTATAACAAACAAAGAAAGTCTTATTAATTATATAGATACAGAAGAACTGTCTAGTTTAGGTAATGAAGAAAGAGCAGAATTATTCAAAAAGCATTTAGAGAAAGTTATTTATTTACCAGTTACTTTGATGCAAGGATTCTATATCATTACTTTCAAAAGCAAAATGCAAAGAATTGTGGCTATAAGAAAAACAGCGAAGAGCCCAATAGCGGCTATTCTCCCAGATGGCTATACAGTAGATATGAATACTAAATTAATAACAGAATATTACCAAAGTATACAAACTGGTGGTTGCTCTTATCCTATTTCTTCAAGTTTTAAGCAATTAACAATCCAAGAATATTTTAAAAAATTACCACAGATTGGTAATTTTGGAATATTGGAAATTGATTATTCTTACAGAAAGGGGAAATGAAAAACAAACAATTATCAACGATTACCAATGAAACATATTCTTCACGAATAATCATTATCAATACTTCCAGTCGTTTTTTTCAGTTTGTGGTACTAGTATTAGGTCACTCCCTAAAAACTTAGTACCTTTGTATTAATATATTACAGATAGTATATAAGATAACACAAGCACAAAAGATACACTATTTTATCACCATTTTTTATTTTAAACAGTATTATGCAAACATTCACCTATGAAGAAATTAGAGAAAAAGCACTAAAACAAGGAGTAACAGATAACAGGCTTAGAGTTGGCTTATGGGCTAGCTCAAATGGCTATATTAAAAGCAAAAGAAAGATACAAGGAAAGGTTATCACAGTCTATTCGATACCCCAAATGCAATTTAACTAAGGTTTATATGAAGTGTCAGATTCTCGTTTTTCAAAGTGTCAGATACTCAAGGATAATATACTAATACAAAATATACTAATATCCATAGGGGTACACCCCGTTTTTCGTATTTTATATATGATACTACACAAACCAACAGGAATAATTTTTAAGAATAGAAAAGAAGCTAAGATATTTTTTGGTACTTCACGATACAGGAAGATAGAAAAAGAAAAACAGGAGATTGTTTTGATTGATAACCACGACTTCATAGCTACTGATGAAATATATAACGGTAAACAAAGACCTGATACGTATTCCTCAAAGTAAAAGTGCCAATATGGAAGCATTACTACTTTATTATATACGGACTAAATGCAATAAAGAATGTGCTTCCGCTATTGGCGAGAAAAAGATGCAAGAAGAACTAAATTTCTCCGAAAGTACAGTTGAGGGCTATATTGGCAAATTGAAAGAATATAAATCAATATTATCCATAAAAACTTTGAATCCCAATAATGAAGAGGATAAAAAAGAAATTGATAAAGCTCTTGGTGTACCTTATGAGGGAGATAAACGGAAAAAAAATTTATACTATTTCCATGAACCACAAAGATTCTACTTTTTAAATCCACAGTTTATATACAGGACAGATATTGAGAACGAGATAAAAGGCTTTTTAATTCGTCTTGCTTGTTTATGTGACATAGGCACTACTAAGATTTATACTCCTAATTGCAGAAAGGAGAAAGCAAATATAAAGTCCATAGCAGAAGAGTTAAAGATGTGCAGGGAGAAAGTTAAAAGCTTATTGAGTAGGTGTGAGAATTTAGGATTAATAAGAGCTATACCACGTGGGTATATCATTTTAGAAGATTCATTTTTACTCAATCTCAATGGTACATTAGAAGATAGGGTATATAATAGTATATATAAGTATTGTTTAGAAAAAGAAGTAGTACCACCGAATAGATATGAATTTAGTAGCAAAGGTAAGCCTATGGAATGTGACGGGCTTCTAATGTGTGCTCCTTATATATTTGATTGGTGGAATATATATAATGCAAAAGCAGTAGGATGTAAAGAATATCCCCCTTTAATGTTTGAAGCTTATATAAACGCTATTCTTTTACCCATGAGATTTCCAACACTTCCAGAAGAACCACATTGGGAGTATTTTAAAAAAGTTTTTTTAAACATAAGTATAAAGACAAGAAAGCCACAGATAATAGAGATGTGTATAAACAATGAAAGTGAATATCCGTTTATAGCAGCTAGAAGTATTTATCCCGAAAAATTACAAAAGTCAGTTGTTTTGGATTGTGACGATTGAACATAGTTTATTAGAAAACTCGATAAATAAAGTATAGGAAAAGATGCTTACTAAGGTCAAATAAGCCCATTATAGAGACTTTGACGAATAAAGCTGTCTACTACCCAACTAAAAACAAAAATAGCCGCAAGCGAGTACACTTACAAATGTGCTCAACTGCGGCTTTTTTTGTGGAACTTCTAAATTCTTGTCTAATACAAGGGATATAGCAGTTCGCAATTTTAAATATGGGAGTTAATTTTCCCAATGGAAGTGTGGGAAAATGCAAATATGACCTGTTTGATTTACATATAATTCAAGGAGTTGAACCATTGACAAACAGGTAGTTCTTGATTTTTAAGAATACTCAAAGTTAGTCATAATAAACAAGGTAAAAAAATAAACAATACTCATTTTTTGATATTACTACTTAGCATATCTTTATATGGCAGTATAATACTCTCCTTTCTATTATAGTGCATAGTAATACATAGGCACGCAATAAAGTATAGGTACTTATATATAATACCCCCTACCTGTTAAAATAAGAGCCTAAATATATATCAGCTTACTTCTCTTATGATTTACTGAATTGAAAGTTACGTACGAATGAGCAGAGTAGTTCTAACGTCCCCCTAGGGTAGTTGGAGAGAAACGAAATATATTTCAATCCACGTAATCAATTTATAAATCATTTAAAATTTTATTCGTTATGAGAAATCTACAAATTATTGGCAATGTGCCACAAGTAAGAAGGGAAAACAACTTTGGTGAGTATGCAGAAGAAGCGGTAATAATCGAAGAACAACCAAAAGTTAAAAAAGAAAATCCTCATTTCTTGGAAGCCAATACGCTAGAGGTAACAATGCAACATTTGAAAGAAGATTGTATTACACCCGTATTTGCCAAAGACAATGAGCTTACAATTCCTCACCCTGCATTTATTGATACTGTTTATGACGCTGCAAATACGTTTTTCAGTGGTGAAAGTATTGATAAGCCCGATATTCGTGTAAGTCACATTATCAAGGGGAGAATCCCCGAAGCAATACACAAACCCGCTAATCAACTTCTTGAAAGTGACAAGACTATCTACTACGAAAGATGTGCTTTTATTATTCAGATTCCTACGATTTACGAAACGGTGAACGGAAATAAGCTAATTCTTACTATTGGTGGTGTTCGTGCTTATAATCATACCAATTTGTATAGCAAGAAGGGAGCAGAGAGGGTAAAAACTTTTATAGGCTTTACCTGTAAAGTATGCACAAATTTGTGTGTATCAACAGACGGTTTTCTTAGTTGCTTGGAAGTTACTAATACCAAAGATTTATATCGGGCAGTATTGGAAATGTTTCAGAGTTATCAACCTGCAAAACATCTACATTTGTTGCAAACACTTGGTAACTCATATCTCACAGAACATCAATTTTGTCAATTACTTGGGAGAATGAGACTTTATCAATCATTACCACAAGGTTATCAAAAAGATATCCCTAAAATGCTTATCACTGATTCACAAATAAATACAGTTGCAAAAGCATATATCAATGATAAGAACTTTGGGAGCTTGGGGAATGATATTAGTATGTGGAAATTATACAATTTATTGACAGGAGCAAACAAGAGCAGTTATATAGATTCATTCTTGGATAGAGCGGTAAATGCAACCGAAATAGCAACGGGAATAAATGCCGCTTTGCATGGAGACACTAAATATAAGTGGTTTATTGATTGATTAAACAGGGGAATATTCAGAAATGGGTATTCTCCTATTTTATTAACTGCGTAAAACAAAGAATCATGTTTTATTATAAGATACTTGTTTGGCTCTTTTGGGTGGTATTGTCTTTTATAACAGGTTGTGTTCCGTTAATCCTACTTATTCTTTTAGTTGGCTTATGGGATATTGAGGAAGCGAATAATCGTCATTAACTACTTATTGTGTTCAAAACAGGAATGTGTTCAAATAAATCTGCAAAGGTGGTTTGAACACATTCTTTCATGTTATCAATTTAATCAAAGAATAAAATGAAAACAGCCGTAATATACGCTCGTGTTTCGTCAAGTAATGACAGACAGGACACGAGCAGACAAATAGAGGATTTAAAGAAAAATGCTATCTCACAGGATATAGAAATAGTAAACATATTCCAGGAGCATATTTCAGGTGCAAAGAAAATAGAGGAAAGACAGATTTTAGGGGAATGTTTGGAATACTGTAAACGTGAATCTGTGAATATCCTACTTTTGTCTGAATTGTCAAGACTAGGGAGAAGTACATTACAGGTTCTTCGCTCTTTGGATATATTGCATGAATCGAAAGTATCGGTTTACATACAGAACTTGGGTTTATATACTTTGCAACCAAATGGGGAAGTTAATCCAATAGCTTCTATTATGGTGACAGTACTTGCAGAAATGGCAAATATCGAGAGAAGTAATATTCAATACCGTTTGAATAGTGGTAGGGCAAATTATATTGCCAAAGGTGGTAAACTTGGCAGAAAGACAGGTTCAACCAAAACGGATGATAAGAAGAAAGAAGAATATAAAGAAGTCATTGCTTTATTAAGAAAAGGCTATTCAATCAGAAATATAGCTAAGCTACAAAGTATTGGTATCTCCACCGTTCAACGGATAAAAAATCAGTTTATAAAGCCATAAGCATGAAATATCGGTAGGGTAGAAAATTTTAAAATTTTGCTCTTATATAGGCAATCACAAATTTTCTACCTACTTGGATTTACTAAGAAGAGACAGCTCTCAACTTTTAATAAACAATAGTTCTTGCTATTACAAACGTTTTTCGTAACTTTGTGGCAATTTCAGATACCTAATGTGTTAGGTCTGAAAGGACATATTAGTTAACGAAGAGCGTTTTAAATATTATTCTTAATCTGAAATCTCGACAATTTCAATCTCCAAGAATAATAGGCAAGAACGCTCACGTCAATGTTATATACCTATCTTGTTAAGATAGTCTATATATCGTTTGGCGTGGGCTATTGTTTATTATTTGGAGATGGGCAGTCGAGAGCCTCAGATTAGATAATATTCAATAGTTTCCACGCCTTTTAATTTTTAATAGTATCTGAAGGAAACAGGGTACATAAAACGATATATAACTACGAATCAGACATTAAGAAACAACTTTTGCTACTATCTTTTAAGTAGCCAACTCAATTTTTGAGCAGCTTATACTACAAATTAAATTATTAACAAAAAGATTATTTACAGAATATGAAAACATTTAGATTTTTTGCGACTTTATTGGTTATTACTTTATGTGCAGGTTTTACTTCTTGTAGCGATGACGATGATGAAAATCCGTTAGTAGGTACTTGGGTAAGTATAGAGAATAGAAATTCTGTGGAATATAAGGATGTAATGACTATTAATTCAGACGGTACAGGTTCAAGTGCGATTTATGAAAACGGACAAATAGATAAAGACGGAGTAGATAATTTCAGATATACCTATGACGAAAATAGTAAGGTCTTTACTTGGATATGGGAAGAAGATAGCGACGGAGAGAGTGATGTTTATTCAATGCACGTTCGAGAACTGACAGGCTCTAAATTAGTTTTGGTTGATGATATGGATGAAGAAGGTGAAGGAGAAGTAATTACATACACAAAACAATAATTGGAATTTAACAGTATGGTGCTAGTCTTATTAGGCTAGCATTTGCTTCCGTTTAATAAGAAATAGAACAGATTATGGCATATACAGTAAGAGATTTGTCAAATGCTCAAAGATTTGAGTATAAAGGATATGAAGTTTTTATGTATTGTGTTGAAGATAGCTTTTGGAGTGGAGAAAGGACTTATAAAGTTGATATAAGTATTAGCGACCATGTTTATTATAGAATAGCAGAAGATATACAGATAGCTCGTTATCAACAGCAGAGACAAAGTTATTTTCCAACGGCTTATAATAGTGGGTACAATGGAACTTATGACATAATGAAGAAACTGAAAGAACGCATATTGTTTAGTTCTTCTTTTAATGTTATTGTAAAACGTAAATTTACTATACTGAAAGATAATGAGCCTTATGTTAGAGATGCAATGGAGCAAATAAAATCTATCATTGATAGTAAGTTTGGTAATGTGGATGATAGATTTAAAAATATTCAAAATATTATTTGACATGACAAGGATTGGTTGGATTATTGTGGGAATACTTGTTTATTTTCTGTTGGGTTGGATTTTAAAGGATATCGTTTTTTCTATTATCACAATCGAAGGTGATACTACAATGGGAGATGTTTTGAAGTATGAGCAAATTGTTTACTCTACTTTAACGGCTATTTATATCATTATAATGAGTTTGTCGCAAGGCTTGGAATCTAAAGGGGATGACGGTGTTTCTCCTATACTTTTAGTTATTGCTACATATTTTGGAGCAAGGTTTCTACCTCTTTCAATGGGAAGCGTTATATTGTATAGTATATTAAACATTGTGGCTATAATTTGGGGAGCTTGCGAGTTGAAAAAAGACTAAATAAAAAGAAGGCTAATGGAAGAGTTTTTAATGATAATATTAGCAGGAGCAGTAGGTGGTTTTATCTTTTCACTCATAGTTAAATCTGAAAACTAAAGAAAACATAACTGATAAAATAAAGATTTATGGGAGCAGTAATAGGAATTATAATTTATGTGATAATAGCATATATTACCTGTCCACGTAAAGAAAATGGGAGTTTTGAAGAAGGAGCAATAGCATTGTATATCATCGTTCCTGTTGTGATTTTGGCGATTTATCTTATATGTAATAATTAGAAATAAATCCATGAGGAAAATTTTATATTGCATATTACCAATCTTCTTATGCTCTATTCTATCTTGTGATAGGAAAAGACAATCAAGTGAACAGAATATGAAAGATTCGTTAGCAGCAGCTAACTTTATGAAATGTGCAAAGTTTCTATATAGTACTTTCTTGGCTCCCTCTAATTTGGAAGAACAGGAAGAATATGTAACATTCCCTATTTTTAAGAAGCTATATCCATTAGAGAATGATTTAATTGATACGGTTTGTGCTGTTTGGTTAGATTATACGATTAAAGATTCTTGTACACAACAGTCTGTTGTAAATAAAGATTCTCAAGATATTGCAGTTACTGCATTACTTCAAGCTTATATTGAAGCGAAACAAATTCAACTACCTCAAAATCCCGTGGATAGGTATAAGTGCATAGATAGTATCATTACTAATAATCTTATTCCAAATGCAGAACTAGAAAAGGACTGTGGTAATCAAATGCAAATAAATGCAAGTTTCAATATTAGTGAAATTTGGACAGAATATTTACGTTATCATTATGAGAAACTGTTAGAAGAGCTGTTGAAGAAAAAGAGTATTTCATTATCATTGCAAACAGAACAAGAAGCATTTGATAAACTATTGGAAGCTCAAATTAGTTATTTTGACTCTATTGGGTATAGTGGTGGTTCAGCTTCTTCTATCGCATATAGCCAATTGTGTGATGAAATGTATGCTATACATCTTAAAGGAACTTTGGATTTATACTTTGCATTACAAGCAGAGAATTATAAGCCTGATAAAGTTTACAAGCCAATCTCAAATAGTATAATCATACAGGAATATGATACGATATTTCACGCCATAGATACTAAAAATTTCTACGATTATTTGGATATAGGTTCAAGAGAAAAAGTTAAAGCATGTCTTTCAAATGAACAGAAAGCATGGAATAGCCTTATGAAAGTAAGAAAAAGCACTTCGAGAAGATTGCAAGGTAGAATAAAGTCTGTGTATGATAATGCAACTTATCGTTTACAACGCTACCATTTGATTCAGCTAAAAAATGCTTTTGAAGGATATGGGGCAATGTCTAATGATGTTTATTCTTGTTTGTTATCTGATACTTGCAGTTATGAAGAATTATTGCACACTCCTAATTTTTTCGTAAAATGGGCTTCTTTATTACAGGGTATAGATAAATCAGAACAACATGAAACTGATTTTGAAAGTTTTAATCAACCACGTATTTTTATAAAGTACAAACAACCTGTAAATGGATATACGGTTAAAATAATGTGGTTTCAATATGGTGAAATTGGTAATGCTTTATTTCGTTTGGAAAAGAATGGAAAAGTGCATTATTTATTTGTGGAGAAATGGAGTGACAAATTTTTATATGATAAATACTGTAATGATAACGTTAAATACCCTAATGATACAATTATAGAATTGAATTATATACCTAAATTGGACAGTGAAAAATATCTTTCAGATAATTCTCCCTTTTTCTTTTCTGATATTGATTTTGACGGGAAAGATGAATTTATAATTAATCGTTTTAAAGGTGGTTCAAAAGGTAGCAATGCTTATGATGTTTATAAAGTTGGTATGAATGAAATAACTCTAATGTCAGAATCTCCATTTACAGAGTTAGAAAATGGACATTGTGAGTTTAGTTCAATTAATAAGACTGTTACTATTCACAAACATGACGGAGCATATCATTATGAGCTTCTATATATCCTCTCATTCTCTCTCTAGCATTTAGAAAA
>OGER01002497.1_pt1 | contig 10498 bp, 14 predicted proteins | sample 1570691 | NCBI WGS metagenome assembly OGER01 (sample SAMEA2582143, study PRJEB24529) | metagenome | biome: Human gut stool | place: China | collected 2011
TGGAGACAAACAAACAATTTGAGCATTAAGGTTTAAACCGAATTTTTCCGAAATTTTGTATTATATCATAAAGAGTTCTATATGATAGTTTTGTATTTTTTTCAATAGAGCTATTAAATATGTATTGCTCCTCTATATTTTCATCAGAGATAGAAAAAAACATCTGTTTATATTTTTTATACTCCAATAGTTTTTCTACTAATGTTGGATATATAGATTTGTACTGCTCCTTACCACTTTTTGTTTCTTCTAATTTTATAAAATAATTCCCCTCTCTATTGAGTAGATGTTTAAATTTTAAATTTATTAATTCAGAACTTCTCATACCAGTATAAAAAAGAGTATATAGTATAGTTATGTTTCTATACTCTTTTTCCCCTTTGATAGTATATTGTCCTATAATTTTTTTTATATCTTCAGCAGAAAGTTTTAATACATTATCAATATTTCTAGACACTTTAAATAGCTCTACATATTTAAATGGATTAGGATATCCATTTTTTTCCATCTCCTTATATAGAGATTTTAAAGCAGAAATAACTTTATTTACAGAAGTTTTTTTCATCTTTCTATCTTCTATAAGATGAGAGAGATAATCTTCTACATCTTGCTTCTCTATATCTTTCATTAAATCAATAAGCTCATCTGCTCTAATATTTTCTCCCTCGTATATATATTGTAAAAAATCTTTGAGATAGAAAAGATAATCCTTTATAGTTTTTTGAGAACGATAGGTTTCAAAAATACTCTTTCTATTTTCTTTCTCTCTTTTTTTTCTACGAGGAGTATCTAATCTGGTTTCCTCTCTTTTTATGATATCCATATTTTTTTCTCCTAAAAAGTCCTAAGATATTTTTTATAAAATACATAGTTTTAAGAAGGAATGAAAAACTTTTCGACTAAAACTATGACTGAAAATTACAAAAAATTTTAATTTTTTGAGCAATAAGAAAATTTAAATAATATCTTCTAAATTAATCTCTCTTACCTCTCCTAACTCCATATCTTTTAATTCTAATTTTCCAAAAGTTAATCTTTTAAGATAGATTACTTTATTGTTTACAGCTTCTAACATTTTTTTTACTTGATGGAATTTTCCCTCTCTAATTGTAAGCTCTATCTCCTTTTCTCCAACAATCTTTGCTTTTGCTGGTTGAGTAATATATCCTCCTATATCCACTCCCTCTTCTAATTTTCTAATCTCCCCTTCTCCTATCTCTTTTTCTAATTTAGCATAGTAAGTTTTATCTACGTGCTTTTTTGGAGATAGTAAAGAATGTCCTAATTTACCATCATTAGTAAATAGTAGCAACCCTTCAGTATCTTTATCTAGTCTACCTACTGGGGCTAAATCTTTTTTTATTACCCATTCTGGAAGTAACTCCATTACAGTTTTTTCTTTAGGATCTTCAGTGGCAGTAATATATCCACCTTTTTTATTCATTATATAATATCTAAACTCTTTATATTCTAATCTAATTCCATCATACTCTATTTTATCTATACTCTCTTTTATATTAGTCTGTGGATTTTTTACTATAATATCATTTACTCTTATTTTTCCATTGTCTAAAAGTTTTTTTACCTCTCTTCTACTTCCTAATCCACACTCTGTTAAAAATTTATCTAATCTCATTTTATCCTCCAAAAATTATTCTTACTTAAATATTACCATATATTAAAAGAAGTTTCAAATTTACTTTTATAGAAGTAAATGTTATAATTAAATATCAACAGTAAAAGGAGTAAAATATGTTAGATTTTAAAAAAATAGATGAGATGATAGAATTGATAGAAGATAGTATAATTCCAGAGGGATATAATAATAATGAATTTTTTATAGAGTTTTTTAAGGTGGTACAACTGATACCTCTATCTAAATATCTTAGAACAAAAGGAAAGGATAGTAAGCTTCCTAAAATAATGAATTCTAAAAAAGCTGGAGAGATACTTATTGCTACTCAAAAAGATGATGAGATAAAACTTTATTTAAAAAGAAAGGGATATTCAGAGATACCAGAATTAGATTATAAGTCTATAATGTTGCTTAGAAAAACTGATTTATACAGTAACTGGAATAAAGTGATAGCTTTTTTAGAGGGAAAGGGAACGGTAGGAGAGATTAACCAATCTACAAGAAAGGCTCTTTTACCTCAAGAGATAGAGATGTTGGAAAATTATATTAGGTCTTCTCTTTCTATTGATGAAAAGGAATTAAACTGGTTACTTAACAAAATGAAAAAAGTAGAAGAAGATAAGAGTATAGCTAAAGCTTTAAAAAAATTAGTAAATAATTTATAATATAAAAACCTCAAGATTAATTTCTTGAGGTTTTATTATAATACTGGATAGTATATTAGCTAGGTGGCTCTTCAAAGAACAAACTTATCTTTATGACACTCTATCCTAGTTTTAATATAATCTGAAATTTTAACTCTTCATTCTAAAATTTAAACTCTAAAATTTTAAAACTCAGAAATTAAAGTTTAAGACTTAATCTCTATTCTATCACTTGGAGTAGCCTCTTTAAATTCTTTTTTGTTAATTTATTACATTACTATTGTAAGTAACATTTTAAATTTATCTAAAGCATATACAGAATGAGGTTCTTTAGCTGGCATTAGAATATAATCTCCCTCTTTAAGATTATGTTCCATTCCATTTAAAATAATTTTTCCATTTCCTTCTAAGCAAGTAACAAATGCATCTCCAGGAGCTGTATGAGTAGGAATCTCTTTTCCTTTATCAAAAGCAAATAAAATCATTGTAACTCCTTGATTTTTTGCTAATATAAGTTGTTCTACAGAATTTTCTTTATAATCTATTTGAGATTTTAAAGTTAAAGATTTTGAATCCTCTATATTTTTTATGATATTACTCATTATTGTTTACCTCCAAATTTAACTTTTTATCTAAATAAATAGTATCATAATTATAGATATATTTCAGTAACATATGTTACCAACTAAGAGGATTATGAAAAAACAAATAATTAAAGTTAAAAATAAAGAGCAAGTATAGCTTAACTCACCTGCTCTCTTTATTTTTCGATTTTTATCACTTTTAGATTTTTAAAAATTTATTTTTTACCATTTATTGTAGTGTACTTTACTCATATCCATATCTTTTTCTGTATAAGCAGGTCTTTCTTCTGCTGGGTAACCTAATGATATTAAATTGCTAATATAGATATCTTCTGGTATTTCTAAAATCTCTCTGATATTATCATGACAAGATTTTCCATTAGCATCAAATTTTCCTTTAGTTTGTAACCAACAAGACCCAAGCCCTAACTCATGAGCTTTTAGTTGAATAATTGTACTAGCTATACAAGCATCATCTTCTCCTGTTGGATATTCATGCCACACTGTCAATATCATAAGAGGAGCATTTTCAGCAAATTGAGCTCCACTTTCTTTAGAATGAGCTAATTTTTTTATTTTTTCCTTATCAGTAACAACTATAAACTCGTATGGTCTTCCATTTTTTCCACTTGGAGATACAACAGCTGTTTTCATAAGTTCTTCAATAACTTCTTTTTCTACTTCTCTGTCTTGATATTTTCTGATACTTCTTCTTGTTAAAAAATCCATAGTAAGTCCTCCTATTTAAATAACATATATATTCCTAATAATAAAATTATTAAGTTTAAACTGAGATTTGAATATTTTATGTAATTTTTATTTTTTTTCAACTTAAAAGAAAATGTAATATTTTTTATAATAAAAGAAAAAATACTTAATGTTAAAAATATTCCACTAGACATAGCTAGAATTAAATATCCAAAAGGTATATTTTTATTTAGCATATTTCCTAATAAAAGTACACTTAATATCCCAGAACAAGGAAAAAATAATCCAAATATAAACTTTGAATTTTCAATATGTTTATTTTTAAATTCATTTATTAAATTGAAGCTAGCTAATAAAATTAAAGTAATACTATAAATATTTTTACTTATTAAATCTATATTTTGAAGTTGAGATATTGATTTAATAAAAAAAGTAGCTACAAAATAACTAACTAATCCTTGTCCATAAGCTATTAGAGCAGATATTATTAAAAGTTTTAATAAACTATATTTTAAGCTTAAATTTAAAATATAAGATTTTCCATGTCCAGGTGCAAGAGAATGAAGCATACCATATAAAAAAATAAAAAATATATAATATATAACTTTTTTATTTTTTAAAGCATATGTAATATTCTTCATAAGTAATAATGTTAATTTTTGTTGAGTAATAAATAGTTCTCGATGGTAAATATAAGCTAAAATTAAAAGTATAAATATTGATAATTGGAATATTTTATTTTTCATCAATATCTACCTCATAAACTTTAGGATATACCATATTATAATAATATGGCTGAGTTTTATCTTCTTTAAAAGTTAGTTTAAAATTATTATGAGAAAAATCTATTTTTAAAGAATCTTTGTCATAATCATAATCATAAAAATACTCTTTATCATAAATAGTTAACTGAATTTTATCTCCTTTTTTTAAAGGAGAAATATAACTAAATTCTAGATCAATAATTAAATTATTATCTTTATATCTCGTATTCTTTGATATAATATTATTTTGTAATATTTTTCCATTATAATAAAATTTTAAGTCTTGTGAAATATCATTATAAAAATGTGAATTATCACTGCTTTCTTTAGCTAATTCACTATTTAAATCATCAAGAATTAACTCTAATTTTAAATTAATAGTATTTTTAGAAGAATTTTCTAATTTAAAACTATTTTCAAAAAAAATGTGTGGATGTGCTATCAAAATATGACTAGTGAAAATTAAATAACAAATAAGTATTTTTTTCATGATTAAAACTCCTTTAATTCAAGTTTAACTTTCCACCAAATATAATATATTTTATTAATTTTTTACTTAATTAGACTGTATAAATACTCTATTTCCTCTTTCCAGATACTATCATCAATAGTTTCTAGAATAATTGGCATATTATCAAATCTGCTATCGTTCATAAATCTAATAAAAAATTCCTCTCCTAGAACTCCTTTTCCTATACTATCATGTCTATCTTTTTTGCTTCCAGTATCAAATTTAGCATCATTTAGATGTATTCCTTTTAGATATTTAAAACCTATATGTTTTTCAAATTCTTCCATTGTTTTATTATATCCAGCTTCATCTTTTAATTCATATCCACCAGCTAGAGTATGACAAGTATCTAAACAAACTCCTATCCTGCTTTTATCTTCTATTTTCTCTATAATTTTTCCTATATGAGCAAAGTCATATCCCATATTAGAACCTTGCCCAGCTGTATTTTCCAATACTACCATTACATCTTTTGTAACAGCTAAAGCTTTATTTATAGAATCAGCAATATTTTCTATACATTTCTCTTCACTTATCTCATTGAGATGACTACCAGGATGTGTATTGAGATATTTAAGTCCTAGTTGTTCACATCTTCTTATCTCATCTATAAAAGCATTTAGAGATTTTTCTCTTTTCTCCATATCTTCAGCTCCTAGATTGATAAGATAACTATCATGAGGTAATATGTGATCTGGAGAGTAACCATATTTTTGAAGATTATTTTTAAATTCCATTATATCTTCATCTGTTAATGGTTTTGCTTCCCATCTTCTTTGATTTTTCGTAAATAGTGCAAAAGCTTTAGCACCTATCTTATTGGCATTGATTGGTGCGTTAAATACTCCACCTGTAGTAGATACGTGAGGTCCAATCCACTTGTTTTTTACTCTATCTTCTCTTGTTTCCAATTTCTTTTCCATAACCACTCCTTTATCTTATACTAATTATATCATAAATTGGAGCAGAGAGGAATATTAAAACTTTAAATTTAATTCTTTTGTCTTTTCAAGAATAATTTCAGATTCTTGAAAATATTTATGGAGTTCTTCTATTTTTATCTTTTTTTCTTCTAAGGATATTTTAATACATTGATTTAAAATTAATTCATTAATTAAAAGTATTTTATAAGTAATTACATATATAATAAGTCCAAAATCATCTAAAATACGAAGACTTCTTAAATTCAAAATATTATCTACATAAAAATTATCTATTAAACTATTTTGTCCATGTACTGACATACACAATTTTTTATATAATAAATTATCTTGTATTTTCTCTTGCTACACTCTTTTCTTTCTTATTATAATTCCACCATTGTTTTTGATGCTTTTCTATATTTTTTTTATGGGTTTGTTCTAAACAAGGTATATTATAAATATTAGAAAAATTTTTTACGTCTTCCCATTCTTTCTTTATTTTTTCTTTTTTTTCTGTATTATCTTTATCAAAAGTATTTATACCCCAAAATTGTTCAAGTTTTATAGAATAATCTCCTAATTTAAAATAAGTATAATTAATTGCTGTTTCCTCAGTGTTATCTTTCAAAATCTTTTCTAAATCAATAGAAATCTCAAAAAAACTTCTTAATAATATAAAACTATTCAATGTTGATTTGTTCTTCAATAAAATAAAAACTCCATCAATTCTTTCTATCATTTCTCTATATAGTGATAAGATGGTAGATGTTCTAATATCTTTTCTTCCATCTTTGGAATCTTTAAAACTTACATTTTGGAATATAAATTCGCTACTTTTTAAAATTTTTTCTAATAAATTTATAGATTGTTCTAAATACTTTAAAACTTCTTCATCATAATAATCGTTATACATACTATTCTTTTGCATATTTATTCCTCCTAATATTATTATATCATATTTTATATTGACTTTTCTTAATTATACAGTATAATCATAGTGGAATTATTCTTAAAATTATTAGGAGATGATTTATGTTAGGATTTATTAAAAAAAATTGGAAAATTGTATTAATACTAGCATTATTTCCAATTATTTTTATTGGTATTTTAAAACTTTGTATTAAATATTTACCTGGAGAAATGATAGGAACTATAGATGGTTGGCTTGGATTTCTTGGAGGATATTTTGGAGTTTTAGGAGCTATTGGAACTTTTTGGTGGCAACTAAATGAAGAAAAAAAATCTGAGATTAAAGGGTTATTATTCTATATAATGGATGAATTGAAAAAAAATCTTAATACATATAACTTAGAATATATAGAAAAAATTAATAATCAAGCTTGTTCTTTAATTTGGCTTCCTAATTATACTGGATTTAACCTTTCATTAAATAGTTTAGCTTTAACAAAAGAAGAAATACTATTACTTTATAAGCATGATTATCATAATTTAATTAAATTAAACTCAAAAATTGATAATATTATAAAACAATATAAAATTACTGAACGCGAGGAATTTATTTACCAAGAAGTTGATAGTTTAATTAATGATCTTTATAAAATTTGTGAAATAGATTCAAATCTAACTTTTTATCAAGAAATACCAACTGCACAAGAAATGGAATTTGCTAATCATTTGTTTTCAGAGAAAGAAAAATTAATAAAAAAGAATTATTTAAATAGTAATATTATATTAGATATAAAATATATTGAGGAAATTAAAAAATTCTTTATTATTTTAACTAAATTATCAGAATATTTTTATTATTATCCTACAAAAAACTTTATTTTAGATTCAATTAGTTTAGAGATTAAAAGCTTAAAAAAAGATATAATTTTTGAAAATATTTTTTCTAATCCTATTAAAGAAACTAATGAATTTTATAAAAAAATAAAAGACTTTTTTAATATCTCAACTATTTCTAATTATAATGAAGCTAAAGATAAATATTGCATTGGATTACATATTTTAACTATGATGGTAAGAAGATACAATATTGATTTAGGAAAGAGACTTACAGATGTCAATTTAAAAAAAATAAATTTTTTTAATGGAAAATTTAAAAATTTATATGTAGAAATTGATCAAATATTAAAAATTTTAGAGATTAAAATAAGAGAGAGATAAAATCCCTCTCTTATTTTTTATTCTTACTATTTTTATATTGTTCAAGCATATTCTTTAATTTTTCAGGAATAGGAACTCCACAAATGGAAGCATTTTCCAAAATAGAAAGGCCCTCATTACTTAGTAAAATTCCTATTGTTAAACTTTTAACAGCAAACTTTCCTTCAAATAGTAAATCTATCTGATGAGCTAAGACAACTACTCCTATCATAACCATTTTTTTTAGTAATCCTTTAAATCCAGCTTTACTATTTACTTTTTCTATTATAATAGCTTTTGCCACTCCAGTAAGATAATCAATAGTCATTAAGATTATAAGACAATTCATCATCTTATCTTCTCCACCAGTTATAAGAAAAATTAAAGAAATAATAGAGCCTATAAACCACACTACTTTATTGATGAAAATATCTCCTACATCAATAACAAGTTGTAATATTTCTGTAATAGTCATAAAATCCCTCCTATAATGTAAAAATATATTTTAGTGCCATATCTGCCTTTTCAAACCACCAATCTGTTATAGCTAACTTAGGAAATAAAGAAGCCAACATACACATTATTAAAATTATAGCTATGATATATAGTATCTTACTTGAAAAAGTTTCAACCTTTTTAATTTCAATATCTTGAGCTTTTTCTCCACTCTTTGCTTTTTTAGAAAATAAATCAATTAATTTATTAGCACACATTCCCATAAAAGCTATTATTTTAGACATAACTCTCTCCTTCCATCCGTTTTTTATTTATTTATCCAATTCATACCTCTTTCTTGAGCTTTATCTAGCTTAAATCCAAAGTGAACAAAATTCTGTCTTGGATAGTAAATCAGTTGGTCAAATTGGATTTTACCTTCTTGTTTTAATTCTAAAGCTTTCTCATAAATTTCTTTTGAAGTCATTTTTTTACTATAAACATCTACTGCTAATCCAAATCTATGAGCTGAAGTCTTAGAGCCATCAACTGCTTTGTTTAGCTCTTCACTTCTAAACCAACTAAGAACTATAAGAGGTACTCCCAAAAGCTCTCTAATATAATCCATACGGCTTGCTGTGTATTGAATATAATTCTTTTCTTGTTCATTAGGAATATTTTTAATTTTTAAAGCTTTTCCTGTTGCTGATACTGTTGTTTCTTTTTCTGTAAAGTATTTGCTATTTAACATTTTAATCAACTCCTTTTTTATCAGTTATAACTTATGAATTTTTGTTTTTTTTAGTTTTATCAGTAATTCTAAAAAACGACCTCTCAAAATCGTTTTTAAGGACCTTTAAAAAACTTAGATGATATAAACTATAGCTGAATATTTTCATTTGTAGCTTTTATTTCATCTTGTTTTTCTAAACTTCCAATTTTTTGTAAAATCTCTTCTATTTTTTTATCTTTTTCTTCTAAGGATTTTTTTAATGTTTCCATTTCTTTATTTTGATTTTCTAAATCAACTATACGAACATCTCTTTTTTCAATCTCTACTTTTTGAACTTCGATAGTATTTTCTAATAATTCAACCTTGTTAATATATTCAGAATGTTGTTTTGCTTTTTCCTCAATATATGTGGAGTAAATAGTATCAAATTTTTCTTTGAACTCTTCTAGTGTTAATTTAATATTTGGAGTCTCTGCTTTTAATTGTCTTTCTACCTCAAATAAGGCATCAGTATATATAACACCAGTATCTTGTAGTGAATGAGCCTCTTCCAATGTTAGTGGATATTCATCTTCATCACTAAATTGCCATAGCATAATATCTTCAGGATGTCTTTCTAAATAGGAAATTGTAGTTTCAAGAAGTCCTACATCTTTATCTGGTCTTGAGTGTTGGTAATGAACTTCTCCTAGTTTATCAGTCCATTTATAAGGACCAGGAAAAACAGTAGCTTTATATAAATTTATCAATCTAAAATATTCAGTTTTTAATTCATCTTCTGTTGCTCCCTCATACCATATATGAGTTTCTTTATTCCAAGCTTTTTTTAGATATCCTAACTTCTCATCATATTCAACTGTAATAAGTTTTCCATCTTCAATATATTCTCCATCTATAAGAGGTTCAACTTCTAATAATTTAGTTTCTTCATATGTCATCTCTCTTATAGCTTGAAGCTCTTCATCATATGTAGGATGAGTAAAATCATTATTTTCATCTAATACAATATAGTCTTGAGGATTAAGTTCTGGATGGTCTATAAAAACATTTCCATCAAAATACTGATTAATCTCTTCTCTAGTAAATAAGTGTGTTATAATTACTTCTGAAATTTTTTCTTTTGTAAATACTTTAATCATTTTATTCCTCCTTGAAATTTTTAATATATGATTAATCATTTGATTAATTTTTGATATTTTATATTCCTAAAAATCTAAATAAATTTCATAATTTATGTAGTTTTTGATAATTTCGAAAGTTCCGAAAAGTCAATGAAATTAAGACTTTTATATTTTGAGATTACTCAAGTCTTTTATAAAAAACTCCTAAAGACAAACTTTAAGAAAAATTATAAAAGCTAGTAAAATCAATACTTTTTCAAAAATCATAAAACTAAATTTTTTAAATAAATTATGAAATTTATGTAATGTTACAGCTGTTTTCTACATTGGAAT
>OGER01002502.1_pt1 | contig 10471 bp, 5 predicted proteins | sample 1570691 | NCBI WGS metagenome assembly OGER01 (sample SAMEA2582143, study PRJEB24529) | metagenome | biome: Human gut stool | place: China | collected 2011
TAGTCAAAGATTTAGGAACCAACCCCAAAGGTGTTTTTGAACATTTGGGTTATCCTAGTACTTTCGGACAGGTAGAGACTGTATATGATGAACTGGTAGTGATGCAAGATCGTTGGGTGGAGCTGAACGGTAATACTTTGGAGCGTGAAGTATATACAGAGGATGAGTTCTATGGGGATTTGCCGGTGGGAGGCTTCAAACCTGTAGAAGCTGCCATGTCTTACTCTGCAAAATTTATTCGTGATGAAAATGGATATATTTATATGCACACGAAGCCGGTTGCAAATGATTTTCATGCTGGAGCCTATATGTCTATTCCACTGTGGAATTATACTAAATTCAGTGCTTTATATCCTGTACAGAAGTTTAAGGACAGAAATATGGATGCGGTTCTGGCTCTCCGTGAAGAGGATAACTCATTGGTAATTATTCGAAATGGAGGTGGGGTGAAGAATAGTTCCAATGATCCGACATTTTATGATAATACGGTGAAGGATACCGGAGAAATAGTTGAATTTGAAGGAGAGGATGCTAAGAACTTTCAGAATATGCGTGATGAAAGTATTGTAACAATGAAAACTGCGTCAGTTAATGTGAATGGCGACATGATGCAAGCATGGGTTGCCTTGATGAAGGGTAACGATATGTCTTATCAATTGCGCTATTTCAGAATGAAGAATAAAAAATGGGATATATATGATTATTATGAAAATGACTTGACGTCATTGAAAAATAAAGAGTATACAGATATGGCTGTATTTGAACAAAAGCAGTATGTTGTTATTGCAATGGGGAATGAATTGTGGTATTGCCAATATGTGAAAGGTATGGCATCTGCTCCAAAATTGATTCATACATTTGACAAGAAGGTGATTGCTCTTTCATCTAATGATATATATTTGTATCCAAAATATGGAGTTTACAACGGTCAGTTAGGGGTTGCCTTGGAAGACGGAAGTTTCTTTATATATGGGGTGGAAGAGAAGGACAAGCAAGAATCAGAATTGGTTAATGATGTAAAAATAAAACAATTATACCCGAATGAGGAAAGTGAGAAGGAGGGAGATAATAATTTTGGAAAAATAGTGGATGTACTATATAAAATAGGAAATGCTAACCAGATTGTTCAGTATGACCTTTAAAATAACTTGATCTATATAGATTATGCGGGGAATCGCATTGAGTCTTGAATACTTTATGTGATTCTCCTTTGTTTATTTGAATATGAGAAAAAGAATATTATTTATAGTTTTATTTGCTTGGTCAGGCATTCTGCATGCTTTTTCCCAACAGCAGGCCAACTATGAATTGGCAAATGAATTTCAGGCTTTCGGTTTAGGGGGTAATTTTACTGCTAATAGTCTAAATCTCTGGCCGAATGAAATTAATGGAACAGATAAGTTTTGGTTTGAATTTCATACGACTGTCGGGAAGGATTACTATTTTGTAGATCCTGAACGTCGGTTAAAAGAACCATTGTTTGATAAAGGGAAACTGGCATCGGGAATTGCACAGATTACTAGGGGTGTAGTGGACAGGAATAAACTGGAGTTGAGTGATATCAAATTTTCTGAAAACCTGGCTTCTTTTTCTTTTTCTTATAAAGGTAGGAACTATGAATATAATCGCCTGACACACCAGATTGTAGAGAAAAAGAAAGAAAAGAGTCGGTCATTATTTGATCGTTACTCATGGATGAAATATTCGCCAGACAGAAAATATCTTGTGTATGTGAAGAAACACAATCTGTATGTGAAAGGTAATGGGGAGATGGGAATGGATACGACGGAAGTGCAGTTGACCACTGATGGAGTTCGGTATTATTCTTATGCGCATGATGGAGGAACGGACGAAGAAGGAGAAGTCATGTCTGATATCTGTTGGTGCCCCGATTCAAGGCATCTTTATTTAGTACGCGAAGATGAACGTCTGCTTAGAGATTTTTGGGTGATAAATTCGTTGGATGACAGGCCTTCCCTGACTACTTATCGTTATGAATTCCCTGGTGATAAGAATGTAACCCAAAATGAACTGGTTATAGTTGATGTGATTGGGCGTACCGTAAAAAAAACAGACATAAGTAAGTGGCCGGATCAATACATAAATCCTTTGTGTGTGACAAAGGATAGTAAATACCTCTTTTTTGAACGTACGAAACGTACATGGGACGAAGTGGATTTGTGTTCTGTCAACCTCTCTACAATGGAGGTGAAAGAAATAATTCATGAAGTTGACAAACCGTATCGTGATCCGCATGCTCGTAGTGTCGCTATTTTGAATGATGGTAAAGATATTCTTTTTCGTTCGGAGCGTACGGGATGGGGGCATTACTATCATTATGATGGTAATGGAAAGTTGAAGAATGTGATGACTTCCGGTGAGTGGGTGGCAGGTCAGATAGCTTCTATTGATACTTTGGGGCGAACAGTATATCTATATGGATATGGCAGGGAAAAAGATATTGACCCATCTTATTACATGCTCTATAAAGTGCATATTGATAGGGAAGGAGTAACTCCATTAAGTACGGAAGACGGTCAGCATCAGGTTAAATTCCTGAAGTCTAATAGATACTATATTGACACTTATTCAAGAGTGGATATGGAACCTAAAATCATGTTGAAAGATAACAAGGGACAAGGGATTCTTGAATTGGCAAAGCCGGATATTGAATTAGCCTACAAAGCCGGATGGAAAAAACCGGAACGTTTTGTTGTGAAGGCTGCTGATAATATAACCGATTTACATGGAGTAATGTGGAAACCGGCAGACTTTGATTCTACTAAGGTATATCCGATTATTTCTGTGGTATATCCGGGGCCTTACTTTGGTCAAGTTCCTACTTCATTTACCTTAGAAGACAGATGTTGTACCCGTTTGGCGCAGTTAGGTTTTATCGTAATTGCTGTGTCTCACAGAGGAGATACTCCTATGCGTGGAAAGGCATACCATCGGTTTGGTTATGGTAATATGCGTGATTATCCATTAGCTGATGACAAATATGCTATTGAGCAGTTAGCTCGGAGGTATTCATTTATTAATGGTAAAAAAGTCGGTATCTACGGTCATTCCGGTGGAGGATTTATGGCTGCTGCAGCCATCTGTACTTATCCGGACTTTTATAAAGCTGCTGTCTCCTGTTCCGGAAATCATGATAACAATATCTATAATCGTGGGTGGGGAGAATGCTATAACGGTGTGAAGGAAGTGGAAAAAGTAGTAAAAGATAGTTTGGGTAATGAGACAAAAGAGTATGGATACAAGTTCAATGTGAAGCCGAATACGGAGATTGCCAAGAATTTGAAAGGACATTTAATGCTCGTCACCGGTGATATGGACAAGAACGTGAACCCTGCTCATACTTATCGCATGGCGCAGGCATTGATTGAAGCCGGCAAGGATTTTGATATGCTGGTGATTCCGGGTGCCGGCCATGGATATGGTTCTGCTGATAAGTATTTTGAGAAGAAGATGTACCGTTTCTTTGCCAAGCATTTGCTGGGTGATACTCGTGCAGACTATTGGGGAGATATTAACCGTAACAAATAAGACAATAGATAAGATTTTATGAAAAACTCTCTCTTTAGATATGTGTGCCTGGTGGTTGCATTGTTGATATGTAGCTTTGCCGATGCACAGCAGAAAGCGAATTATAAGTTAGCGGAAAAGTTCCGTCTGTTAGAACAGAATCCTATAATAAAGTATTCAACAGAAGTCAAGCCAACGTTTATTAATGGTACGGACTGTTTTTATTATTCGTTTACTACACGTGAAGGAAAGAAGTATTATTATGTAAATCCGAAGAAAAAGGAAAAACGTCTTCTGTTTGATACGGCTGAATTATTGAGTAAAATTGCAGTATATACCAAGAAAGCCTATTCTTCGGCAGATCCATATTTGTCTTTCACTTTCATGAAGGATAACGAAACGATTCGTATTGATTTTGACCGTGGACTTTATACGTACAATATTCATACGAAAGCACTGAAGCAGCTTAATGAGAAACCATCTTATGGAAATAGTGATCCGTATTGGATGAAGTATTCTCCAGATAGTCTTTATTTTCTTTATGCCAGCAAGGATAATTTGTATTTTGTTGGGAATCAAAAGAAAGGGCAAGATACCATTCCTGTACAACTGACAACGGACGGTGAGCCGAATTATACATTTAACCGTGAAGATGAGGGTAAGCTGGAAGGACGCTTCGGAGCCGAATCTACTCATTGGATTCCAGGTAGCCATCGTTTTTATGCTGTTCGTGAGGATAACAGGAAAGTGCGTGATTTATGGTTAATCAATTCGTTGTCTACTCCATATCCGACACTGAAAACTTATAAAGCCGAACTGGCAGGCGATAAACATGTCACCCAATATGAATTGTTGATTGGAGATGTCGATACCCGTGAAGTGAAGAAAATCGATATTAATCGCTGGCCTGATCAGTATATTGACATATTGTATATTTCAAAGGACGGGAAGCGTTTGTATTTCCAACGTTATAACCGTCCATGGAACCAGTCGGATATTTGCGAGGTAGACGTAGAAACCGGAAAAGTGCGCGTAGTGATTCATGAAGAAAACAAACCATATCTCGATTATCAGATGCGTAATGTTTCTTTCCTGAATGACGGGAAAGAAATCCTTTTCCGTTCCGAACGTAATGGTTGGGGACACTATTACCTGTATGACACAGCAACGGGAAACTTAAAGAACCAACTGACCGATGGAATATGGGTAGCTGGTCCGGTTACCAAGATTGATACTATCGGGCGTAAGATGTATTTCTATGGTTATGGACGGGAGAAAGGAATTGACCCTTATTACTATATTCTTTATGAAGCTCATTTGGATCGTCCGAATGCACTCCGTCTGTTGACGCCGGAGAATGCGTCGCACGAAGTCAGTATCTCTCCCTCCTGTCGCTATCTGGTAGATTCATATTCTACCGTGTCGCAGGAGCCGGTAAACGTGGTTCGCAACCGGAATGGGAAGGTAATCATGACATTGGAGAAACCGGACTTGCAACCTGTCTATGAAATGGGCTGGAAAGCTCCGGAACGTTTTAAAGTAAAAGCTGCCGACGGAGTAACCGACCTTTATGGTGTGATGTGGAAGCCCGCCGATTTTGATTCGACGAAAGTTTACCCTATTATTTCAAATGTTTATCCGGGGCCGTTCTTCGAGTACGTGCCGACTCGTTTCACAATAAATGATGTTTATAACACCCGTTTGGCTCAACTGGGATTCATTGTAATTACCGTAGGCCACAGAGGGGGTACTCCAATGCGTGGAAAGGCTTATCATACCTATGGATACAATAATATGCGCGATTATCCGCTGGCGGATGATAAATATGCTATCGAACAACTGGCTGCCCGTTATCCCTTTATAGATGCTACCAAGGTAGGTATTTACGGTCATTCAGGCGGCGGATTTATGTCGGCTGCCGCTATTTGCACTTATCCGGACTTTTATTCGGCTGCTGTCTCATCGGCCGGTAACCATGACAATCGTATTTACAATAAAGGTTTCGTGGAGATTCATTATGGTGTAGATGAGAAGGTGACAACGACTAAAGACAGTTTGGGAGTAGAGAGCAAAACGTATGATTATAGTGTACGTGTGCGTCCGAATCAGGAGTTGGCGAAGAATTACAAACATGGATTGCTGCTGTTTACCGGTGCCATAGACCAGACTGTGAATCCGGCCAATACTTTACGTCTGGTAGATGCATTGATTAAAGCGGATAAGGACTTTGATATGTTTGTGTTACCTAAATGTACTCATGGATTCTTCGGTGAGTCCGAGAGCTTTTTTGAGCATAAAATGTGGCGTCATTTTGCACGTCTGTTGTTACATGATAACTCGGCAGACTGTGATATTGATTTGAATAAAGATATGATAAAAGATGAAAGGAGAAGATAAAATGAAGCAGACAATAATGGGAATCGGATTAATAGTGGGAGTGTTAGTCGGTTTTGTCCCGAGTGTCGATGCTCAAACACAGAAGAAGCCGGTTGACATTGAAGCCTGCATGTCGTGGAAGCGTGTTGAATCGCCGGATATCTCCCCGACAGGACGTTGGGTTACCTACCGGATTGCACCTATGGAGTACAATCCTGAAAACACCGACGCAAAAACTGTACATCTGTTTGATACACGTACCCGCAAGGAGATTCTGCTGGATGATGTGGAAAACATTGAGTTTTATAATTCGGATCAAGCTCTTTCTTATCAGAAGGCTGACTCTACAGGAAATATGAAGACGATCCTGATGGAACTTCCTTCAGGTATCAAGAAAGAATGGAAATATAAGGAATCTTTCCGGCCGGTAAATGGAACTCCTTATTCAGTCTCAGTGACAAACGTTCCGAAAGATACGGTCAATCATGTCCCGTCTTTTAATCGTTTGGTGGTTCGCCATCTGAAAACCGGTACTGCTTTTCAGATTGACAGTATTGGTTATTATACCTTGTACAATGAAGGACGTTCTATCATTTTTGTACGCAGGCAGGCAAAAGGAAACGCATTGTGTTATGGCCCATTGACGGGACCCTATCAGACTATCTATCAGAGTGCTGTAAAGAAAGAACCTGTTTCTTTCAGTTTGGATACAAAACTGATGACAGGAGAATTCAGTATTAAGGATTCGCTATGGTATAATTTCTCTTTAAAGAAGAATACCTGCGATTTGGTCTTCGACCGTAAAGAGGTGATTCTACCGACAGGAATGGAACTTGCGCGGGCCACTCTGTCGCACAGTCAGAAGTTCCTGACAATGGAACTCAGACCTTATCAGGAGAAAGTAAATAAAGATAAAAAAGAAGAGGAAGTAAAGCCGGATAAGAGTTTCGAACTGGAGCTGTGGACTTGGGATGAATATGAAGTTCCTACGTTGCAGACTCGTGGTCGTTATTTCCGTCCTCAATATTCAAAATATATCTATGATATTGCTTCCGGAAAATTGACGGAAGTAGCTCCCGGTCATGCTGATTTGTTGGAACCGGACCGTGCAGAAGAAATACATTATGTGCTTTATACGGACGAAACTCCCTATCGTATGCAGAAAGAATGGCTTAATGAAGTGCCGTTTGATATCTATTCTGTGAATGTGCATACAGGAAAAAAGCAATTGGTAGGACGTAGCTATCGGACAAGGCCGAAGTGGTCAATGAACGGTAAATGGGCTGTGATGTATGATCCTGTTGCACAGGTATGGAATAAGTTTGACGGAACAACGGGTAAGGTTACCGATATTTCAACAGCTATTGGTTATCCGGTATTCGAGGAAACTTATGATAAACCGAATCCTGCGCCTGCCTATGGCATTGCAGGTTGGACTGCTGATGGTAATAATGTACTGATTTACGATGCTTATGACTGGTGGAAGATAGATTTAACCGGAGAACGTCAGCCGGAATGTTTCACCAAGGGATATGGCCGCAAAAATAAGAGATCTATCCGTAAAATGACCAGCAATATTGATAAGGAAGTTTTCAAACCGGACGAGACGGTTGTAGTCAGCGTGTGGGATGAGAATACGATGGATGAAGGCATTTATTCGCTTGACATGAAAGGTCGTTTGAAGAAGCTTGCGGAAGGTCCTTATATCTATGCGATTCATCGTTTCTCGGATAATCAGAAGTATTGCATCTGGAATCGTCAGAATATGTCAGAATTCCGTGATCTGTGGTGGAGCAAAGCCGATTTCTCCGATCCGATCCGTATAACGAATGCTAATCCTCAGCAAAGTGAATACAAATGGGGAACTGCAAAGTTGGTGGAATGGACAAACTATGAGAATAAACCCAATAAGGGAATACTTTATCTACCGGAAGATTATGATCCTCAAAAAGAATATCCCGTACTGGTACAATTTTATGAAACGCATTCGGGTGGATTGAATACTTATCATGCTCCGATGTTGAGCAGCGCAATGGGTGATGTGATGTATTTCGTCAGCAACGGATATATCGTATTCATGCCGGATGTGCATTTCACTATAGGAACACCGGGACAGAGTTGTTATGATGCCGTAGTAAGCGGAACCAAATATTTGATAGAGCAGGGGATAGCACATCCGGGAAAGATAGGTCTGCAAGGACATAGCTGGTCGGGATTCCAAACCAGTTATCTGGTGACTAAAACCGATCTATTTACTTGTGCTAATATTGGTGCTCCTATCACTGATATGGTGACCGGTTATTTGGGCATTCGTGGTGGAAGCGGTTTACCGCGTTATTTCATGTACGAAGAATGGCAAAGCCGTATGGGAAAGAATTTGTGGGAAGCCAAGGACAAATATCTGGCAAGCTCCGCTATCATAGAGGCCGATAAGATACATACGCCGTTACTGATCTGGCATAATGACAAAGATGAGGCTGTGGCTTATGAACAGGGGCGTGCCTTGTATTTGGCTATGCGCCGTTTACAGCGTCCGGCATGGCATCTCAACTACAAAGGTGAAGGACATTTCCTTAGTAATCAGGCTGCCCAGAAGGACTGGACTATCCGGATGATGCAATTCTTCGACTATTACCTGAAAGGAACAAAAGAACCGCGTTGGATGAAAGAGGGTATTCATCTGAGGGAACGTGGCATTGACCAAAAATATGATTTACTAGAAAAATAAATGAAATGAAGAAACTATTAATGACAGTTATGGCTCTGTCTTGCTTTGCATTCAGCAGCTATGGACAGAAGAAGGTGGAGAAACAAATTATAGGTAAATGGTGCAATCCTTATACCTATCAGTCTACCGGTGAACTGAAAGGATTTGAGTTTAAAAAAGGTGGGAAATGCTCTGCCGTCAATATTCCCTCTTTGGATTTGAAGACTTGGAAGATTGATAAAGATGGTTATTTAATCGTTGAAGGGTTTAGCAAAGGAGAAGATGGAAAGGTGGAAGTGTATAAGACACGTGAACGTATAGGTTACATAACACCTGATTCATTGGAATTGGTTGCGCAGGACGGACCTCCACGGTTGGCTTTCCTGTATCTGAATACCAAGTCTATCAAGAAGTTAGTCACTTCGGAAGTGGCTCCCGACAAGAAGTAATAAATCTCTCTCTTAAATAATTTAATGTTAATTAGCGAAGGCTAATGAGAATGCCCTGTCGTAGTGATTACGATAGGGCGTTTTTCCATTTATAGAGGATGATTGAGAAAGTCTGGTATTTAGTGTAGCATTGCCAATGCCTTATTTTCCGCCGCTTCCATAATTTCCCGTTCTCCGGGTCCTTTATCGTTTATACCGCAAAGATGAAGTATCCCGTGAATAATGACACGGTGGAGTTCATTGTCATAAGAAGCGCCGAATTGTTCTGCATTGGTGCGTACCGTATCCAAGCTGATGAACAAGTCTCCGGACAGGCGGTCGCCCTCACAATAGTCGAAAGTAATGATGTCCGTGTAGTAGTCGTGTTGCAGATATTGGCGGTTTACTTCCAGAATTTTTTCATCGGAACAGAAAATATAAGCGATTTCACCGAGTCTTTTTCCATAGGAAGCAGCTACGGCTTTGATCCATTCCGTAGTCTCGCGTTTCTTGATTTCAGGCATTTTGATGCCTTCTGTTTGATAAGTTACAGCCATAATTGAATGTTATGATTTAAAAGAAAAATAAATAACTGATTAAGATAGCGGCTATGATACCCGAGAAGTCGGCTATCAGGCCACAGGTGACGGCGTTGCGGGTCTTGGTGATACCTACGCTGCCGAAGTAAACGGCAAGGATGTAGAATGTGGTATCCGACGCCCCGCGTACCACGCAACTCATGCGTCCTACAAACGAATCCGGCCCCAGTTCCTTCATTGTATCAATCATCAACCCGTTGGCACCGCTGCCGCTAAGCGATTTCATCAATGCAGTGGGCAGTGCTCCCACAAAGCTTGTGTCGACTCCGCATAGTCCTACTACGTATCCGATACCTCCCACCAGAAAATCCATGGCTCCCGAAGTACGGAATACCGCAATGCCTACCAGAAAAGCAACCAGATAAGGAATAATGCGCACAGCTGTCGTAAACCCTTCCTTGGCTCCTTCCACGAAAGAATCATATACGTTAATCTTCTTTCTGACACCCGTTAAAATAAACAGGATAATGACACTGAACAGAAGAATATTCGCTATCAGGGTAGAGTAAGTGCCCATATCTTCCCGAGAAACACTCAGGAACAGGTAAATCAAACCGGAGAAGAAAAGACAGATGATACCCATTAAAATCAGAATGGGCTTATTGATCAGGTTTATCTTCTGGGCGATACTGACTGCTATGACCCCGACCAGAGTGGAAATGAAGGTACTTAACAGAATAGGAATAAATACATCCGTAGGCTGGGCAGCTCCCATTTGTGCCCGGTAAACCATGATACTGATCGGGATGATGATGAGGCCGGAAGTATTAATCACCAGAAACATAATCATCGGATTGGAAGCGGTATCTTTTTTCGGATTCAACTCTTGCAAT
>OGER01002531.1_pt1 | contig 10359 bp, 7 predicted proteins | sample 1570691 | NCBI WGS metagenome assembly OGER01 (sample SAMEA2582143, study PRJEB24529) | metagenome | biome: Human gut stool | place: China | collected 2011
ACAAAAGTAATATCACATTTTTAGAATGAAAGGGGGAGTTTATCGAATGCTTACGACCTTTTCGTCAAACAGCAGGAAGACGGGAAACAAGCTGTAGTATTACGCTACCGTCTCGGAGCAATGACCCATATAGAAAAGGAGGTGATTTTGCCTCAAGGTAAAGTGCAACTCCGTGTAAAAGGCGACAAAGACATATATTCCTTTGAATATGCTACGGACGGAAAGAATTTCAAGGAGATGGGACGCATGAATGCCTGCTATATCAGTACCGAAACCCCAGGTGACTTTACGGGAATCACGCTGGGCCTATATGCAGCTTCCGGCTCGACTGGATCAGAGGCGTACGCAGATTTTGAATATTTCGACTACGAGAAATAAGCATATACCCGTTTTTCAGAAATTGAACTGATCAATAATCCTCCATTTAAAAGGAAAGGCTACCCTTCACGGGTAGCCTTTCCTTTTATACCTATTACAACAGACGCCACGAAAGCATCGTCCACCATAGGAGATTACAAAATCTCCAAGTTATCTATTGTTATCTTTACAGCATCCGGTTCGGCAATATCACTGAAGATATCAAAGATATCAATCACAAATACGATTGCACCATTAATGGCTGCTTCCGGCTTATAAGTAATAGTATAAGTACCATCTCCTTTAATTTTAACATCGGACTCACCACTGTAAGAAGGCCACCATCCAGGAGCAGTGTACATCAACCCTGCATTATACTCTTTTGTCAGTGCATCTCCACTCAATCCGCTGATACTGAAAGTCAGCTTCATAGAATAATCAAACGTCAGAGCAGAAAGGTCTACCGGACTATCATTTTTAGTACTACCAAAATCATTGTAGATTTCAATACGGAAGTTATTCTTCTCTCCTTCGAGATGTCCGAACACCAGCTTACTGTTATCTACTACCACCACCTTGGGTTCGGGAGTAGAAGAGCCTCCTGTTGCATTGGGAATAAAATGATAGGCAACATATTCCTCCTTATCACCATTACGTACTCCCAACCACATACTTGTCACATTTCCTGCCATAGTCTCCAGGCGAAGAATACGGAGCTGGTTATCAGAATTGGCAAAGAACATGATGTCTCCACCACCGATATGATAAGAAGGCACACCGCTTTCAAAAGAATAAATACCTTTTTCATCCAGTGTATATGTACCACTTACGGTTGTTCCGTCGGGCATGGAGAATTCATAGGTCATAGCCTTTGAATCCATAGTCAGAGAGAGTTTATCAAGGTCTGCTACTGGAGTTGCCCAGTCAGGATAATTGCCTGCTGTAAAGTTATTCATCAAACTACCATCCAGATTTGCCCAGTCAAAAGGAACATCAGCAGACATATTCCACTGAATAGTGGTACTTACTGTTTGAGATACAGCATCTTTCCATCCGTCGGGCAATGTGGGCTCCGGATCAGGCTGATCCTCGGGTACATAGTTGTCAGCAAACTCTTTAGAGACAAAGTTCCATATCAACCACCAAGCACCCTCACTATTATCACGCATGACAGCCACACGCAGATGGTTTTCATCCAGTTCCAGTATCTTCAGGTCTTTTCTCCAGTTTGTACTTCTATCAGTCCAGCCAGGAGTGTGTAGTAAATCACAATCTGTGAAAGTGATGGTATGGTTCTCTGTGTTCAGCATAAAGGTTCCTTTACTGTCCGTAGTACCTGAAACCGACTCGGAATGTACATTTACATTAGCTCCACCTTTCAAGTCAAAGGTCATTGTACTTGCCCAAATAGCATCATCACCAGTATGTCCCTTGCCCGGATCCCAGTTAGCTTCCCAATTATTCCATTCAGTAGTTTTTGAAGGGTCAGCATAAGTCATCTCACCTGCCGCATAGCCATAGGAACCATCGTCAAATATCCAAACTTTCTCACTGTCTACACCTCCGGTAAGGAATGACCACAATTCATCGTTTACAAAGTCCGCACAAAAAGTACTGATATCAAAAGTTGTAGGTTCACCGTAAATAACACCACCCCGTGTCTCTACACCAAATTTCACAGTATAAGTACCTTCAAAAGGCATCTTTAGTGTCACTTTCTGTTCTTGGCTGCGTCCTTGGGGATGCTCCCACAAAGCAGTGTAATTGGCACCTAACTTACTTTCCAAATAAACAATGTTCGGATTCTTCGAGTCATGAGTAATCGTATAGGCAATACCCTCCACAAGATCATCAGATGTCACTCCTTTGTCACCCAGATCATATTCATCGGGGGAACAAGCGCTGAATATTAGCATCACACTTGCTATAAGCGAATAGATATAATAGTTTAATTTCATACCTTAGATTTTTTTATTTGTTATACATCCATTTACCAACCGGCATTCTGTTTCAGCACACCGTTTGAAAGGTTTATCTGGTTATAAGGTATTTGGCACAAACCTCTTGTTGATACAACCTTACTACTCTGTATAGTCACTACGTCTTCCACGCCACCACTGAGCACAGTACGAGTTTCGGCAATTTCGGAAGCAGCAACTTCCACACCCTGACGAAGCAGATCCCAGTAACGCAATCCTTCAAAAGCAAACTCGTACATGCGTTCTTTCAGGATGTTCTCCTTTGTTGCTGTCACGCGCTTGCTGGTATCACCACCAAAAGCGCGATCACGCACTGCATCCAAATAACTCTGGGCATTAGGACTACCGAGCTCTGCAGCCATCAGTAATACATCCGAATAACGAACTACAATGAAATCCTGATATGGACTAAGTTGATACTCGCCTGCACCTATGTCCTTTCCCATTACTTCATTTATTTCACTCCAAGTACCATCTTCAGCTTGTTGCCAAATAGCAAGTGGCGAATACTTTTTGATAGCATAACCCGTATACTCACGTTGGTCATTATAGAGCAACGAGAAATTATCGTGATCTACAAGGCCCTCAGCCTCGCAGTCAATAATGGACGCCGTACTGCGAGTGTCACCAGATTGAAAACTATTCACCAATTTCGGATTGACTGTACAGCCTCCCCAGCCTTGTCCATAAGGCACCGCAATCAAATTACGGAGTGCAATCATCACCTGCCAAGCATTACCATCAGCATTACCATTATAGTCTGATGTATAGTTGAATTTTTGAGCCAGTACTGTCTCTACATTGCCACGCCCTGCATACGTATTTGTCTTGGTATGGCTACCATCATTATTAGTTGTCCAAGTCACGGAAGCAGCAGGCCAAAGATTCTTGAACTCATCTATCAAACCAAATTCCCCGGAAGCAATCACATCTTCCACTCCTGCTAAAGCTTCAGCTCTAGTAAGCCCAGCAGGTTCTTTACCATAATAACCGGAATAGAACAGATAAACACGTGCCAGAAGAGCCTCAGCAGCATACTTCGTAATATGTCCGTCGTTAGATGCAGCTTGTGCTTTCGGATAGGCATTGGCCGGAATATTCTCGGCAGCATATTTCAAATCACTGATAATGAGCTGGTAAACGTCATCCGGATTTGCTTGCGAAATATTATCAGTAGTAGGAATATCCAACAAAGGGATATTTTCCCATAGACGAACCATATCAAAATAACAAAGTGCACGGATAGCACGTGCCTCTCCTATATAAGTGCCTCTTGTTGCTTCACTCGTCCAGTTAATGTCATCTGCACGGGAAATCAACTCGTTACAACGATAAACAGCGGCATAATAATTTTTCCAATCTGTTTCGTATATGTTCAAATCAGATGTAGACTGTGCCTGATCAAAACGATCGATTACTTGATAATTACGTCCATCAGCAACACCGGTAGCACCAAAACACTCATCCGACATCATCTCTGAAGTCAGATAAAAACCTACTCCCTTATTAGATGTAGTACATTGCCATCCGTCATAACAGCCTACCAAAGCGCGATAAGCGTCACTTTCTGTCTTGTAATAGTTTCCGGTGGAAGATTCCGTCTTCGATTCCACATCCAAGAAGCTGTTTGTGCAGGATGCCAGCCCAAAGCCGAACAATGCCAAAGCCAGTATATTTAATTTGAATTTCATCATTTCTTTCTTGTTTTTGGGTTTATGAGTCATAAGAACTCTTTTCTATTAAAACTTAAGATTAACGCCGAAAAGCACAGTACGCGGACGAGGATAGTAACCGTAGTCAATACCCGATACCCAACTCTTTTTATTGCTGTCTTCCGGACCAAAACCTATTTCAGGATCCATACCATCATATTTGGTGAAAGTAAGTGCATTCTGTACTTGTATATAGGCACGACACTGCGAAATAGCTTTGCCCTTCCAAAGACGGGAGAAATCATAACCCAGCGTAATGGCACTAATACGCAGGAAGTCACCATCCTGAATATAAAGGTCAGAGAATTGCCAGTTGACGTTAGTATCAGTCACACGCGGTATACGGTTACTTGTACCTTCTCCGGTCCAACGGTTGAGGATAGCAGTTGTATAATTTGATTTCTTATTAGTGTGGTTACGATAGCTCTGCACAATCTTATTACCTACAGAACCATTAGCATTCAGCGAGAAGTCAAAACCTTTATAGTCGAAGCCCAAATTGAAACCATAAGTAAAGTCCGGCATACCATTACCTAAGTCCACCTTGTCGTTGTCATCGATAATTCCGTTATGGTCTACATCTACAAACTTCACATCACCCGGCTTCACATCACTTTGCAACACACCGTTCTTGGCAGCAATCCAGTCGTCAATCTCTTGCTGGTTCTGGAAGATACCGGCAGTTTTATACCCCCAAAAGTAACCGATGGCATGGCCGTTGGAAGCGCGATAGAACTCAGGAGAGTTGTCATACAGCTGGTTTGTATTACCATGAATAATGCCATCTTCAGTAGGAATATTTCCTACCTTATTTTTATTGTAAGTACCATTGACACCAATGTTGTAGTGGAAATCCTTACCTATTTCATCATTCCAAGTCAGCGCCAGTTCAATACCGGTATTCTTTACATCACCACCGTTGATGTAAGGAGCACCTGTACCGGCAGTGGCAAGGATAGGAGCCTGTACCAGCCAATCTTTGGTTGTCTTTATATAAAAATCTGCATTCATACCCAAGCATCCATTGAGGAAACGGGCATCGATACCGATATTATATTGCTCGGAAGTTTCCCATTTCACATTCTCGTTGGCTAGACGGCTAGGATAAGCACCCCAGACATGATTGGCAGAGCCAAGGCCCGTACCAAACAAGTAATTGGTAGTAGAGCTCTTGATAGGAGCTGTATATTGGTAGTTATCAATATTCTGATTACCTACTTGTCCCCAGCTGACACGGAGTTTCAGGAAGTCGAGCCACTCGCGGGTACTTTCCATAAATGCCTCGTTCGTCAGTGTCCAACCTGCCGATACAGAAGGGAAGTAGCCAAAGCGGTGACCACTGGCAAATTTGGAAGAACCATCGGCACGCACAGTAGCATTAATCATATAAGTCTCTTTCCAATTCCATCCCAAACGGGCAAAGTAGGAAACGGTACGTGTTTCATCATTCGGTTTACCATCTGCACCCAATCCCTGCTCGGGAGTAGTGGCTGACCCGTTGCTGACAAAAGCGTGGTCCCAATCATCAAATCCTTCTTTCAGGATACCATTTCTCGCCCCTACATAAGTGCCTTCATAGCGGCTGGATTCCATACCAATCAAGGCATTGAAGGAATGTTCACCCAAGGTCCAATCATACTGTGCAGTATTTGTCCAAACCATCGTCAAACCATGAGTCATGTTCTGGTTTACTTTTGTATTCTCCGTATTCTTAGTATAGATGTCAAACTGATAAAGGGGAGTATAACTGCGATACTCACTGGAACCATAAGTAGCACCGAATACAGTACGTATCTTCAAATTCTTAATCGGAGTCAACTCCGCATATACATTACCGGCGAAAGTGGCAGCCTTGTTCTCATTATTAGTGTTGGTCATCATGGAACCATAAGGGTTACCATCAGAATTGTGCCAATCGCTACTACTAGTGTCATTGTAAGGACTATCATACAGATTATTATCACTATATATAGGACTCAGCGGGGAAGTGGCAAATGCGCTGCGCAACGTATTGTTATACAAGTCACCTACATTTGTACCATTATTTTTCTTATATACGAAACTCACTTGTTCACCCACCTTCAAAAGGTTTTTGATGACCTGGTGGTCGGAGTTGATACGGAAGTTATAACGTTCGTAATTGGATACGTCAGCACCACCAACAATACCTTCTTGCTGCATATAACCTAAAGAAAGTGCATACGTAGAAGTGGCAGTTCCCCCTGTCACACCTAATGTATAACTTTGCGTCTTGGCATCATCCTTGAGCATAGCATCAATCCAATCCGTGTCATATATGTTACCATTAGCATCGCGAATTGACTTGAAGCTGTTCCAATCATAAGCGGCATTGCCACTATTCAATGCTTGTTCATCCATGATGGCCATATACTGTTCCGCATTCAGCATATTTGCTTTACGTGCCACATTCTGAATACCATAATAAGCATCCAATGAAACTACAGCCTTACCTTCCTTACCCGATTTTGTAGTAATCAACACTACACCATTGGCCGCCTGCGCACCATAAATAGCTGCAGAGGCAGCATCTTTCAGGATGTCAATACTCTCGATATCGGCAGGATTTAGCGTGGAGATATCGCCACCTACACCATCAATCAAATAAAGAGGAGAAGAATTACCTACAGTTCCCAAACCACGAATGGTCACCTTCATATCAGCACCTGGTTGTCCTGAAGTTGAAGTGATATTCACACCCGGAGTTTGTCCCTGCATAGCCTGCAACGGGTTGTTTGTATTTAGTTTGGCGATGTTATCACCTTTTACCTGAACCGTAGCACCAGTTACCAGTTTCTTCTTTTGGACACCGTAACCTACTACTACTACTTCATCTAGCATTTCCGTATCTTCTTTCAGAACCACGTTGATAACGGATGAAGCACCAACCTGAATTTCCTGGGTTTGATAACCGATATACGAAAAAATCAGCGTCTGCCCTTGTTCTGCATTCACAGAGAATTTACCGTCAATATCGGTAATACCACCTGTAGCAGTTTCTTTCACCTGCACACTGACACCGATCAACGGTTCATTGTCCGTAGCCGATGTCACAACTCCTGTAACGGCCTTGTTTTGAGAAGGATTAGCCTGAAGGCTACTGATTGCAGGTACCAATAGCAACAGTACCCATGCAATGCGGCACAAATGCAAATTTATGCACTTTTCCAAGAATGTTTTTCTCATTGTACATTGTTTAATAGTTAATATCAAAGATTTTATAACGCTCTTTGTCAATGCAAAGAACCTGGACACAAAAGTATGGAGGAACAAGGAAAGAGTGTCGAGAAATTGTTACGAAAAGTATATGATTTCGTTAATCAAGGCTTCTAAAATGTTACTAAAAAAGGTATAATTTGTTTTCCATCCCTTCTCTAAACCTTTTAAAGAGGGGGGGGGAGATTCTTCCCATCCCCCTCAATGCTGGAATTGATTTCATCTCACTTTTCCATCCCCAATATACTTTCTCCGGAATACAAAGAACCATTTCTTTCTAAAAACGTTCTCAGGAAAGTACAACCTAAAACTTAACAGATAATGAAAAAATTAGTAGTATTTGCAGTACTTGCCGCAATCGTGGCAAGCTGCACCAATGACAATCCGCCCCAGATAGAAAAAAGCAGTGAGTTGGTATCACCACGACTCTTGATGGACGTGTCCACAGAAAGCGGACAAAGCCCGCTGACCGGCATACTGACCATCATGCCCTGTAAGGCGGGCACCTCTATTTATTATGGGAACTATGTAAACCGAAAGCTGACACCTTTTTACGGTTACTACCAAGTTAAAGACGGAACTTTCTATAACGATGGCGTCAATCGGGAATTATCCTTACCCGCAGGTCCCTATAACATGATTTACTGGGGAACCCCTAAATACGAGGAGCCGATTTATGCACATCCTCTTATGAGGGACCCGGCCTACATCTTAGGCGAAGACATGTCCCAGCAACACTTTTCCTTATTCAAAATGGAAGCGGACACAACCTATTATCCGGTATTCGACTTGGTACATACCGTCCAACCTGCCAACGTCGGAAGTGAAAACCTGAAAGCATCCCTTAAACGGGTAGTGACCGGACTGAAGGTAATCATCAAGGACAAGAATAACGGCATCCTCAGTTCGAGCATCGACAGCATGGTGGTGCGTATCACTAATATTGCCGGAGAACTAAATTTCTACACTGCCGTTCCTCAGGGAAGCCCGCGCACAGTAGCCTTCCCTCTAGTCCGTTCCATCGACGGTACGCAAATGAGCAATGCCACCGTCATGCTTTTCCCTTCTTTCGGGAAATCAGAATTCCAGATGAACATCATACTGAAAAACGGAAACGTAAAAAGTTTCAAACAAACATTGAACGAACCTTTGAAAGCAAACTCCAAACTGACTCTGACCCTTACTCTGGGAGACATCTTTTCCGAAGAATCATCCGGAGAATTCACCATTGACAACTGGAACGAGGAAAGCCAGACAATCGATGTCCCTTCATTGGATTGAGCTTACCGCATCAAGGAAAGATAGAACGGTGTGCGCCCATCTTATAAAAAGGCAACGTGAACCAGAAAGTGGAGCCCGTGCCTAACTGCGTCCCCCTATCTCCTCTTTCAGTTCCCTCGCAATGTTTTGCGAAATGGCCACTCCCAGTCCGATACCCTGCTTAAAGGAAGCCAGTTTACAAAGCGATTAAAAATCCCCTGCGCATTATAAGATGATATCCCCGTCCCGGTATCAGTAACATAAAAAAGGATATACCCATTTTCGGGCATCCCGTAAGCAACAGTAATGCTACCGGCAGCAGTAAACTTCAACGCATTGCTGATGAAGTCATTAAATACCTACATAATTCTGCGCAGGTTGGTATACAGCAGCAAACCGGGCAATAGCGTAACCGTGGCCATACGCACGTCTTTATTGGTCAGCCTAATACTTGTGGCCTGCTCTATCTCGAACACCATTTTATTGATATCCACATTGGCATAGACATATTCCAATGTGCTGGCTTCTATCTTCGACAAATCCAGAATGTCATTGATGAGCTGCAACAGCAGTTCATTATTCCGTTCTATAATATTGAGATACTCCACCCGTTCTTCCTCGGACACTCCCGTGGCCAGAATACTCAAAAAACCGACTATTGCATTAAACGGAGTACGCATCTCATGACTTATATTGGCTAGGAAAGTCGATTTTATCTGGTTGGATTCCTCAGCCTCCTCTTCGGCCAGACACAGCTTGCACTCCATGATTTTCAAATCAGTAATGTCCTAAGCAGTATAAACAATCCACTTGCGACCATCAAAATTATTGTTCTGGAAGGAAAACCACTCCTTGCTCTTCTTGGTAAAAAAACGTCGTATACCCTCTTGCGGAATCCCCGCCTTGACCAGCTGCTCTTCATCCTCTTTCCTAATTAAAGCTACAGCCTCTGGCATTGTTTCAAAATCCGTCTAGTCTATAGCCTCTTTGGCCGAATATTCAAAGAGTTCCTCTGCCTTTTTATTCCCAAAAGTATAGCGCATCTCATCATTTACATTCTTCACTTTTGTTGTAATGAGAAGATTATCAAGAATGCCTTCCAATATTGCGGATACCCCTCTCCCGGTTCCTTTCCCTCATTTTTTTCATCCGCCTCTTTTTACGTTGGTCCCATCTACTGGGATTGAAACCCAAAACAAAAATGTTTCAGCTATGTTTCAGTAGAAAAAGACAAAACCCTTGTAAAATTTTGATTTATAATAGATTTGTCTACATCCTTTCATGCCCAGACCAGGTACAAACCATAGAAATCATAGGAAAACGAAAGAAAATCCGAAATTGGAGCAAAATAAACTTTCGGATGGCAGAATCAGCCTTTAGTTGGAGTATTATTTAGGTAGAGAGGAAAAGCCCGTATTAGATGAAAACGGCAATCAGGTATATTACGAAAGTGGCAAGATGCAAGGAAAGCCAAAGTTCGCAGTCAAGCATCACAGGCGAAAAGAAAACCTTAGCCTGTATCTGATAGACAAGCCACATACTCCAGCTGAATGACAACAGAACAAGGAAACTTTGGAACTCGCTTCAAAAATACGCGCAGAGCGTGAGCAGGAGTTTAAGGAGAGTATGCTTGGCTACCGCTTAAAGAAAGACAGGACGGTTAATTTCTTGGATTATTATCAAGCATACATAAACAGTTATACAAAGAAAGACATTCGCATGGTGCAAATTGCACTTAGCCGTTTCAAAGACTTCTTGAAAGAGGGGTATCACCAACATTTACTACAAATGTTACTCTAAGGTAATATTTTTACAGA
>OGER01002536.1_pt1 | contig 10342 bp, 4 predicted proteins | sample 1570691 | NCBI WGS metagenome assembly OGER01 (sample SAMEA2582143, study PRJEB24529) | metagenome | biome: Human gut stool | place: China | collected 2011
TCTCCGTCTTTCCATTCACTCAAAAGATCGCACGCTGCCGGTGTTTCACTGAAATTTGCACATACCATGACTTCTGTATCGCCTTCTTTTCTTATATAGGCAAACACCTGCGGATCCTCTTCCATCAAAAGTGTAAACTCTCCGTTTACAAACACGGAATGTTCTTTTCTCAGCCGGATCAGCTTCTGATAATAGTAGAATACAGAATCGGGATCGGATAGTTCCGACTCGGCATTGATCTTCGTATAATTCGGATTCACTTCCAACCATGGGGTTCCCTTTGTAAATCCTGCATTCACCTCACCACTCCACTGCATCGGCGTTCTTGCATTGTCCCTGCCCTTTGCATAAATGGAGTTCATGATTTCTTCCTTGCTGTATCCTTCATCCAGACGCTCTTTGTACATATTCAGTGTCTCAATATCCTGATACTGGCTGATATCTGCAAAGCGCACATTTGTCATACCCAGTTCTTCTCCCTGATAGATATAAGGAGTTCCCTGCATTCCATGCAGCAAGGTAGCAAGCATCTTTGCAGATTCCACGCGGTATTTCTGATCATTTCCCCAACGGGACACGATTCTTGGCAGATCGTGATTGTTCCAGAACAGACTGTTCCATCCACATCCGTGCAGTTCTCTCTGCCATTTTGCAAGCACCTGTTTTAATTTCACTACTGGAAGCGGCGCCACATCCCATTTCGACTTTCCTTCCTGCTGATCCAGACCAATATGCTCGAACTGGAACACCATAGAAAACTCGCTTCCATCCGGATTGCTGTACAATTTGGCGCGTTCAATATCTGCGCCCCATGCCTCTCCTACTGTGATCAGATCTCCCTTTTGGAATGTTTCCCTGCTCAGTTCCTGAATAAACTCATGGAGTCTCGGTCCGTTGTTTGTGATCTTTTGATCCGGCTCCTTGGCAATCTGATCGATCACATCCAGACGGAATCCACCCGCTCCTTTTTCCATCCACCAGAGGATCATATCATAGATCTCACGGCGCACTTTTGGATTCTCCCAGTTCAGATCCGGCTGTTTTACCGAAAACTGGTGAAAATAGTACTGTTCCAGTTCCGGCACCCATTCCCAGGCAGGTCCCCCAAATACGGATCTCATATCATTCGGATACACGCCCTCTTTCCCATCTCTCCAGACATAATAGTCATGGTACGGGTTATCCTTGCTTTTCTTTGCCTCCTGAAACCAGCGATGCTCATCAGAAGAATGGTTTAACACAAGATCCATGATAATCCGGATATTTCTCTTTTTGGCTTCTTTTATCAGCTCTTCCATGTCATCCAGACTTCCGAACATAGGATCGATATCCTGATAATCAGAGATGTCATATCCATTGTCATCCTGCGGGGATTTGCAGACCGGAGACAGCCAGATCGCATCGATTCCCAGCTCTTTTAAATAATCCAGTCTCTGAATGATCCCTCGCAGATCTCCGATCCCATCTCCATTGCTGTCCTGAAAGCTGCGTGGATAAATCTGATAGATCACCGCATCCCTCCACCAGTGTTCTTTTCTTGTCCCTTCCATTGACGTTCTCCTTTATTTCTTTCTTCTGATCAAAGTTCCGTTTTTCTTCAATACACCCTGCTCAAATCTGCGGGAAAACAAAACTTCTCCCTCTTCTTTTACTGATACCGATTCCTCAGAACAGTTTAAGAGTACTTCCAGCTGATTGCCGTCCTGATCCAGTTTGATATACTCCACAAGACGTCTCTTCTCATACTCATTCGGAAAATGGAAATACAGACTTTTGCAGGCTGCTTCCTGTTTCCGCATTGCGATCAGCTTTTGCATGATCTGGATTTTTTCCTGGTTTTCGGATGAATCCAGTTCCTGCCACGGCATACATCTGCGGCAGTCCGGATCAAAACCGCCTTCCATTGCAATCTCTGTTCCATAATAAATGCAGGCACTTCCCGGCATTGTAAACAACACGGCAAGCTGCTGGTAAAACAGATCCAGATCATCAAACCGACTCATCAAACGCTGCGTGTCATGAGAATCCAGAAGATTGAACATCACATTGTTGCTCTGCTGCATATACATCGTATAACAGCGGTTCACCATATACTCAAATTCTTCTTTTTCCATTCCCCGATCTAAGAAGAAATCATGGATTCCGCTCATCAGAGGATAGTTCATTACAGAATCGTACTCATCTCCCAGAAGCCACTGACTTGCATCATGCCAGATTTCACCCAGTAAGTACAGATCCGGTTTCATCTGTTTTAAATGCTCCCGGATTTTTTTCAGAAAACGGTGGGAAACTTCATTTCCCACGTCAAACCGGATTCCGTCAATATCGAATTTGCGGATCCAGTCTTCGCATATTTTACAGAAGTATTGAATTACTTCTTCGTTATTTGTATTCAGCTTTGGCATTCCATCAGTAAATGCAAATGAATAAAACCGTCCGTCTCTCGTATCTGCCCGTTTTTCGACTGTTTCCCAGTCATGGATCATAAACCAGTCTGCATACGCAGATTTTTCTTTTTTCTCCAGAACATCCAGCCATGGTGCAAACTTTCTTCCACAATGATTGAACACAGCATCCACCATGATCCGAATCCCATGCTGATGTGCCTCTTCTACCAGATCTTTAAATTCTTCCTCCGTTCCAAAATGAGGATCGATCACCGTATAATCTGTGGTGTCATATTTGTGGTTGGATTCTGCTTTCATAATGGGATTCAGGTAGATTCCCGTGATTCCGAGCCCTTCCAGATAAGGAATTTTTTCCCGGATTCCATTTAAATTTCCGCCAAACCTCTCTTCATTGGTCACAGTACCAGTGCGCCACTTCGTCACACCGGCCTCTTCCTTCGTATCTGCTCCCCTGCAGAACCGGTCCGGAAAAATCTGATACCATACTGTCTCGTTGACCCAGTCTGGTGTCACATTAATATCCGCAGGATTCATCCACGGTACGGTAAAGCACTGCAGCATCCTTCCGTCCATCTGCATCTGTTCTTCTGTCAGAAATCCATCCTCAAAATAATACCAGACTTCTTCCTCTGTATGTAATTCAAAATAATATTTGCAGCGTTTATACTTTGGAACCAATGTCGTTGTCCACCAGAGCTGGTGACGCAAACGTTTCTTAAAACAGATTTCCTCTCTCTTTCCGGTCCATTTCTCGTTTCCGCCAAGGATTCCCGATTCAAACGGATCTCCATAATGAATGAATACCCGTCTGACATCATATCCTGTTCTTAAGTTTACGATCAGCTCATTTTCATTTAACGCATAACTCATCTGTTCTGATGTTTTATGAAAAATTCCAGCAAATTGCATGTTGTCTCTCCTTTAGTTCCGGAATGTGATCAGATTTTTATATCGTTTCAGTTCTTTCCCGGCAAGTGTAAAGTCCGGCATTCTCCACTCCCAGTTCGGAGAACCGACTGTCCCCGGTGTATTCAGATGCCCTTCTTTTCCCTGCCCTAAAATATCCGCCATCGGAATGATCGCATATTCTGCCTTGCTCTTTAATGTATAAGCAAGCAGACGGTCTTTGACACTTCCCTGTCTGATTCCCTCACGTGTGAGAAATCTGCGCACTTTACGCTTCGCCGCGCAGGTCAGATTATGATACCACTCCATCAAAGTATCATTGTCATGCGTTCCTGTATACACGATCATATTTTCTACATCGCGGAAGCTGTCATATGCATATTTTCCTTTTGTCTCAATCGAAAATACAAGGATCTTCATGCCTTTCAGATGATAGTGATCCTTCAATTCCAGTACTTCCGGTCTGAGATCTCCCAGATCTTCCGCCACCAGATTTACACCCGGGATCTTCTCTTTGAGCGTGTCAATCACTTCATATCCCGGCGCCTCAATCCACTCGCCTTCCACAGCTGTCGGACAACTTGCCGGAATTTTCCAGAAGGTGTCAAACGCCCGGAAGTGATCGATCCGGATAATGTCAAACAGCTTGCTGCTGTATCCGATCCGGTCCACCCAGAACTGATAGTTGTTTTCTTTTAAATATTCCCAGTTGTAGATTGGATTGCCCCATCTCTGACCGGTCGCACTGAAATAATCCGGCGGAACTCCTGCAATAAAGATCGGCCTTCCGTCTGTATCCAGAAGGAAATTGTCTTTTGCTGCCCACACATCCACAGAATCTACCCCCACATAAAACGGCGCATCTCCCATGATCTGAATATCATACGCATTGGCCTTTTCTTTCAGTTTCATCCACTGACTGAAAAATACATACTGTAAAAACATATGATACTGCACTTCTGTTTCTAACTCAGGCGCCAAATCCGTTCTCGCATCCGGCCACATTTTATCTTCCTGTTTCCATTCATTCCAGCAGCATCCCCCGTTTGCCTTTTTCAGCGCACGGAAAGCACCATATTCATATACCCAGCTCTGATCTGCAAACTCCTGATAGTCTTTTGTCTCACAGCCGCCACTTGTAAGAAATGTCTGAAAAGCTTCTCTTAAATAAGGCTCTTTGTGCAGACGCACAGCATCATAATCGACTTTCGTCGCATATTCGTGAAACCCTTCTGGTCTTTCTTTTAACAGCCCTTCCTCATACAGCGTATCCAAACTGATATATAACTCATCCCCTGCACAGGAAGAATATGGCTGATACGGGGAGTTTCCGTATCCTACCGGATTCATCGGCAAAATCTGCCAGATCTTTATACCGCTTTCTTTTAACAATGTCAGAAAATGATATGCTTCTGCCCCCATCTCTCCCACTCCCGTTCGAGACGGGAGGGAAGATACAGGCATCAAAATTCCTGTTTTTCTCATTTTACTCTCTCCTTTGGCTTTTGCCATATCCTACAGATGCCAGATGTCTCTGTTATACTCTGCAATCGTTCTGTCGGAAGAGAAAAATCCGGCTTTGGCAATGTTCACCAGCATTTTTTTCTCCCACGCTTTTTCATCTTCATAATCAGAAAGCATCTGCTCTTTTGTTCTGATATAATCTTTCACATCCAAAAGTGCCATGAACCAGTCTTTGCCTACGATTTCTTTGTACAGACGTCCCAGGTTCACCGGATCTCCGATGCGGATCAAATCTTTACTGATAATAAAGTCTACCAGCTCTTCTACCATCGGATCGTTTTCGTAAATATCTTTCGAACAGTATTCTCCTGTTTCATACAGCTTGATGATCTTTTCAGATTTTTCTCCGAAAATGTAAATATTGTCATCGCCGACAAGCTGATGGATCTCCACATTTGCTCCGTCTTCTGTTCCGAGCGTCACAGCGCCGTTGAGCATAAATTTCATATTTCCGGTTCCGGAAGCCTCTTTGGAAGCCAGAGAAATCTGCTCGGAAATATCACATGCAGGGATCAGTTTCTCTGCCTTTGTCACATTGTAGTTTTCTACCATCACGATCTTCATATATGGGCTTACCTTCGGATCATTGTCAATGAGCTGCTGCAGGCAGAGGATCAGATGAATGATATCTTTGGCAATCGTATATGCCGGTGCTGCCTTTGCTCCGAAGATCATTGTGAGCGGACGTTTCGGCAGATTTCCTTTTTTGATCTCTTTGTATTTGTAGATCGCATACAGTGCGTTCATCTGCTGTCTCTTATACTCATGGAGACGTTTGATCTGGATATCAAATACAGAATTTTCATCAATCTCCACATTCTGTGTCATCTTGAGATATTTCTTTAATTCTGCTTTTGCTTCTTTTTTAATCTCTTTCAGTTTTGCGAGAACATTCTCATCATCCTGATATGCCAGAAGTTTTTCCAGTTCTTCTGCATTCTCCATATATCCAGGTCCGATCAGTTCTTTTAAGTACTCTGCCAGATTGTGATTGCAGTGTACCAGCCATCTGCGGAATGTGATTCCGTTGGTCTTGTTGTTGAACTTCTGCGGATAAATATCGTAGAACGGTTTCAGCTCAGATTCTTTTAAAATCTCTGTGTGAAGCGCTGCCACACCGTTTACTGCATATCCGAAATGGATATCGATATGCGCCATATGCACACGGTCCATCTCATCGATGATATACACTCTTGGATCGTGGAAATCTCTTCTGACCCGTCTGTCCAATTCCCGGATGATCGGCATCAGATGAGGCACTACTTTTTCCAGGTAAGAGATCGGCCATTTTTCCAGCGCCTCTGCCAGGATCGTATGGTTTGTATACGCACAAGTCTTGCTCACCACGTCCACTGCAGTATCGATATTAAATCCTTTTTGTTCTGTCAGGATACGGATCAGTTCCGGAATGACCATAGTCGGATGTGTATCATTGATCTGGATGCACACATGCTCATGCAGGTGATACAGATTCACCCCACGATCCTCGGCTTCTTTGAGGATCAGCTGTGCTGCATTGCTGACCATGAAATACTGCTGATAAATACGCAGAAGCTGTCCTGCTTCATCACTGTCATCCGGATAGAGGAACAATGTCAGGTTTTTATGGATCTCCTGTTTGTCGAACTGGATTCCATTTCCAATGATGCTCTCATCTACACTGTCCAGATCAAACAGGTGCAGTTTGTTGCAGCCGCTCTGATATCCCGGTACGTCAATGTCATACATGGTAGATTTCAGGGTAAAATCTTTAAACGGAACCTCAAAACTCACATCTGTTTTTGTCAGCCAGCTCTTTTCTGTGATCCATGGATTTTTCTCTTCCCACTGTTTGTTATCAGAAAATTTCTGAAGGAATAATCCGTCGTGATAGTTCAGTCCCACACCGTCTCCATTGAGTCCGAGTGTTGCGATGGAATCCAGGAAACATGCTGCCAGACGTCCCAGTCCTCCGTTTCCAAGAGATGGTTCCAATTCTACTTCTTCAATCTCTGTCAGATCGTGTCCGTGTTTTTTCAGCACTTCTCTGACTTCTTCAAATACACCCAGATTGATCAGGTTGTTGGACAAGAGTTTCCCTACCAGAAATTCTGCGGAAATGTAGTACAGTTTTCTGTCTCCCTCGTTGTGTTTCATACCATTCATTTTTTCTTTGGACCACTGAAGAAGCGCTGCGTAGATCTCTTCACTGGATGCCTCTTTTATTCCTTTGCTGCAAACTGTCTGTAACATCTGCTCTAATTCTTTTTCCATTGTCATTCTCCTTTCAGATTCCATGTTCTATTTCTTCTTTTTTTCAATCTGTTCATATACACGGAGCAATTCTCCGACACTCCATGCCTGTGCAAAACAGCCTTTGGAAGACACTGGGTTTTTCCCGTCGTAGATTTCCGGCAGCTGTCCAATGCACCCTTCCTTAAGTGCGCACTCCAGAACTTCCAGCTGCTCTTTTACGTCCTGTTTTGCGCGTTCACTGTATGCGTGAACCTTGAGATACGCCAGATAGTAAGCCCCCAGTGGGAACGTCCATACAGTGCCCTGATGGTATGCCATATCCCGCTTTTCCATCGCTCCTTCATAGTATGGATGAAATTCCGGATCTGCTTCTTCCAGTGTACGCATCCCATAAAAAGTATACAGCTTTTCAAAAACAGTTTCCACTATCTTCCGCTCTTTTTCCGGCTCCAGCATCGTAAACGGCATGGAGAGTGCCCAGATCTGATTGCAGCGGATCTGGGTATCTGCCTCTGTTCCGGAAACCAGGTCTTTCAGACAATTTTTCTGCGACATCCAGAATTTTTCTGTAAACGAATCCCTTACCTTTTCTGCCAGTTGCGCGTAGTATCTGCTTGTTTCTGTTTCTTCTGTAAATGTTTCCATAATTTTTAAGGCATTGTACCAGTAGGCATTGATCTCCACCGGCTTTCCGTGTCTTGGAGTCGGCAGAATCTCTCCCACACGTACGTCCATCCAGGTCACCTGAGCAAGACCTTCCCCTGCACAGATCAGCCCGTCTGTATCCATGTGGATCCCAAACTTTGTCCCGCTCTGATATCCATCCATGATCCGCTCCATCACCGGATACACTTCCCGGACAAACTCCATATCTTTTGTTGCTTCATAATACAAATACACGCAATTGATAAACAACAGTGCCGCATCGACTGTATTGTACAGCGGTTCGTTTCCTCCCTCTGGAAACAGATTCGGCATCAGACCGTCTCTCTCATTCTGTGCAAAGGTTCGCAGAATCCTTTTTGCAGTCTCAAACTGTCCGGTAGAAATGCAGATTCCCGGAAGTGCAATCATCGTATCTCTGCCCCAGTCTTCAAAAAACGGATATCCTGCCAAAATCGTATCTCCCCCCGTGGATTCCCGTTTTGAAACAAACTGTCTGGCACTTTTTGAAAGCATTTTCCCAGCCTCCGAAGTAAATCCGGCTGTTTCCTCCAGCTGTTTTCTGTCTGCTTTCGTCTGCTCAATGATCGTCTGTGCACTGTTTTTTGATGGTTCCATCTCATAGACTACTTCCAGAACCACCTGTTTTCCCGCCTCTGCCTGCAGACGGATCTGATGGTTGGCTCTTGCGTGTCCATACGCCCTGCGTCCGTCACAGACATCATAGCGGTAAAAATAAACTTCCTCTGTCTCTGCGATCTCTTTTATCATTCCGTTTGTACGAAGATGCAGTGTCATTCCTTCACTTTCCACTGCTCCTTTTGTAAATACGATTTCCTGATCCGGCAAGAGATCGGCTCCCTTTGGTACGAACTGGAAAAATGGAGTCAGCACAAATTCCACATTCCGGCTGCTGCGGTTTTTGATTTCATAACGAAGCGCCACTGTATTTTCTTCCTGTGGCATTCCAATCTCTTTTTTGATCTCCACACCATTTACAAGGAATCTCCAGATCGGAGTATCTTCATAGGAAAATGCCGCCAGATGAAGATATCCATCCTCCGGTGTCTGCTCCTCAAACTCCTGTGTGGACAGTGTAAGCACGTCTCCTGTTTCTGTCAGAAGTTCTTCCTTTAAGCGGTGTATCATATTGTATCTGCAGTTTGGCGCTGTTGTACAGGCCATCAACAGTGCATGGTCATTTCTTGACACTGCCCCCGTCATCGTCATGGAGGAAAATCCCCCCAGTCCGTTGGTCATCAAATAACAGTTTTCCAGTCCCCGCTCTCTTGTTTTCCAGTCTTGTTTTCCATACATCCATTTCATCACACTTTACCTGCTCTCTTCCTTTTTTCCAAGTATCAAAATACTGACCGGAGAAACTTTCATATGTTCCGCTGCAATCTGTGGATGTTTCCATAAAAAGCTGTCCTCTCCGTCTGCAAGAACTTCCCATGTCCCTTTCAAAAGTTTCACTTCCTGCTGTTTTTCACTGCCGTTATATACAATACAGAGTGTTTTCCACAACTCTGCTTTTTCTTTTGTCTGGTTATCCACATACAAGCCCACACAACTATCTGTTTTCCACGTTTTTAAGATGCGTTTTGCCGCCTGTGCGCTTTTATCCCACAATCCCGGCAGCATTTTTCGCAGTGTGATCAGTCCCCGGTAATATTCCACCAGCTCCTGTTCCTTGTATGCCTGTTCCCAATCCAGACGATTGATGGTGATCGGTGCATTATACGTGTTATCCCTGCCGCCTTTTGTCCGTGCGAACTCCTCTCCAGATAACAAAAACGGAATTCCCTGACAGGTCAGATACATTCCCGCTGCCAGACGGTACTGTTTTCTTCTCAATTCTTCTGACGCTGTTGTTTCACACAGTTTATCCCAGAGTGTATGATTATCATGGGCAGACACATACGTGATCACCTGGGATGGTGCTTTCACTTTCGGCTCCTTTTGTCCGCACCAGGCTTTCACAGAGGCCAGGATCTGCTCTTCCAGATCTTTCCCTCCATTTGCAAATCCCGGTTCTTCTGCCTCAAAGACCGAACCTTTGATGGCATCTCTCGTATCGTCCGAAAACATCCCTACCTGTTCATCCAGAAGATGGATATGTGCTTTATCCGCCAGGAGAGCATTTCCTTCCACAGCCGTTTCATCCGCTCTCCACGGCTCTCCAAAAACCAGCTTTTCCCCGGTTCCATAGCGGGCATCCAGTTCCTTTCGAATCCTGTTCATCAGCTCCACATCCAGAAGTCCCATCAGGTCAAAGCGGAATCCATCCATATGGTACTCTTCGGCCCAGTACAGCACAGACTCCAAAATGTATTTGGCACACATTGCCTGCTCACTTGCCACATCATTTCCACAGGCAGATCCATTGGAAACACTGCCGTCTTCCCACACCCGGTAGAAATACCACGGCATCGTCTTCTGAAGCCAGGAATCCAGCGAATAGGTGTGGTTATAAACCACATCCATAATGACCCGAAATCCCTGTCTGTGCAGAGCCTGGATCGCTTCTTTCAGCTCCCGGATCCGAACTTCCCCATGAAATGGATCTGTGGAATAAGAACCTTCCGGCACATTATAATTCAGTG
>OGER01002537.1_pt1 | contig 10339 bp, 10 predicted proteins | sample 1570691 | NCBI WGS metagenome assembly OGER01 (sample SAMEA2582143, study PRJEB24529) | metagenome | biome: Human gut stool | place: China | collected 2011
CTCCGGTATCTTTCCTGTATCGCAACACAGGGAAGAAGAGTAAATACAATCCCATTTCATTCGCTAAATTAATATGGCAGAAAATAGCTGTCCCCACTTTTCTACTGCCCCATTATACATCGCATTTCTTGAACTCATTAAAACAGTTGAGGCGTAGAAAATATTCTACGCCTCAATACCCTATTATATTGTAACTATTTTATCGATTAGCCCGCTTACGCTCCGTCTCATCTAAGATAATTTTACGTAAACGCAAATGATGAGGAGTCACCTCCACATATTCGTCTTCTTTTATATATTCGAGAGCTTCTTCCAGACTGAATATAACCGGTGGAACGATACGAGCCTTATCGTCTGCACCAGAAGCTCGCATATTCGTCAGTTTCTTCGACTTGGTAACATTCACCACTATATCGTTATCCTTAGCATTTTCCCCAACAACCTGTCCGGCATAAACTTCTTCCTGAGGGAAAATAAAGAACCGACCTCTATCTTGCAACTTATCGATAGCATAGGCATAGGCCGTACCCGCTTCCATCGCAATTAACGAGCCGTTTGTACGGCGGTCTATATCGCCTTTCCAGGGCTGATATTCCAAAAAGCGGTGAGCCATAATAGCTTCTCCCGCCGAAGCGGTCAGCACGTTGGTTCGCAATCCGATAATACCACGCGAAGGAATATGGAACTCGATGTGTATGCGATCGTTCTGCGTAGTCATCGATACCATCTCTCCTTTCCGGCGTGTAACCATATCGATAATCTTGCTGGCATATTCCTCTGGAAGATTGATTGTCAACAACTCCACCGGCTCACATTTCTGCCCGTCAATTTCCTTAATAATTACCTGGGGCTGTCCTACTTGCAACTCATATCCTTCACGTCGCATAGTTTCTATCAAGACCGACAAATGTAACACTCCACGGCCATAAACAGTCCACGCATCATCGGTATCGCCCCGCTCCACACGCAAAGCCAGATTTTTATCCAACTCTCTTGTCAAACGATCGGCTATATGTCTCGAAGTCACATATTTTCCATCTTTACCGAAAAAAGGAGAATCGTTAATTGTAAACAACATAGACATGGTAGGCTCATCGATAGCGATTCTCGGTAAAGCCTCCGGTTCGGCGACATCGGCTACGGTATCGCCAATTTCGAAATTCTCGATACCGATGAGTGCACAAATATCCCCCGAACCTACCGACTGAACTTTGGCACGTCCCATACCCTCGAAGACATCGAGCTCTTTTATCCGCTGTTTAACGACCGATCCGTCTTTCTTACACAAGGCCACGTCCATACCCTCTTTCAGCTCACCGCGATGAACACGGCCGACAGCAATACGTCCCACATAAGGAGAATAATCGAGCGAAGTAATCAACATCTGGGGTGTACCTTCGAGATACTGCGGTTCGGGTATATACTCGATAATCGCATCGAGCAAAGCGGTTATATTGTCGGTCGGTTTCCTCCAATCTGTCGAAAACCAACCCTGTTTGGCCGAACCGTATATCGTGGGGAAATCAAGTTGCTCTTCGGTTGCATCGAGACTAAACATAAGGTCGAGAACCATCTCTTGAACTTCGTCCGGACGGCAATTGGGTTTATCCACTTTATTGATGACCACAACCGGTTTCAATCCCATTTCAATAGCCTTCTGCAAAACGAAACGAGTCTGAGGCATAGGGCCCTCGAAGGCATCGACTAACAGCAAACAGCCGTCGGCCATGTTGAGTACACGCTCTACCTCCCCACCGAAATCGGCGTGCCCCGGAGTATCGATAACATTGATCTTGTAATCCTTATAACGAATAGAAACATTCTTCGAAAGAATCGTAATTCCTCGCTCCCTTTCCAAATCGTTATTATCCAATATCAACTCCCCGGAACTCTGGTTCTCGCGAAAGAGATGCCCGGCCAATAACATTTTGTCCACCAACGTAGTTTTACCGTGGTCGACGTGAGCGATAATCGCAATGTTTCTGATTTTTTGCATATAACCTATTTTAACCGCGCAAAGTTACTACATTTTTTTAAAATGGTATATCACTTTCCTTCATTTAGTACTTAGGAGACTTTGCGATCGCACGGAACATGCTATAACAACGATGACTTTCTATCTTTGATTTTTAAATAAACATATCTCAAACCCGGCAACAACGGCTTCACAACAGTACTCGCCATTAAAAACAGCCGGGGATATCTCCCGATAAATGAAACCAACTTATCTTTACAAGGTAACATCGGTTTATAGGTTACTAATAATTCTTTTCTATCTTTATATGACAAACGCCACCAATAACGGCGAATAATACTTTTAAACCGAAATTCATAATGTGCATTTATCACCATCGCTACACCATAATCTCTCTCTTTTTCGTCTAAACAAAGGGATTTTATCCGCTCATTCAACTCAAACAACCCGACCACCTTCTTTATGTCTGCACCTATTTGCGAAGTTTGAGTATCATACACCCTATATCGATATACTATAATTGGAACATATTTTATCGATACTGCACGTCTTATACAATCTATGACATAATCGGCATCTTCAAACAATACATTCTCTTCAAAAAACAAATTATTGTCTACCAGAAACCTCCGACGATAAACGCAAAGCCAGGGAACCCACGGTATAGAATTCCTTTTTAGAAATTCACGGCCGCTCATCACATCTTGGTTATCGGACACCGCAATACACGTTTTTATTACACTATCCTTAACAAGAAAATAATCAAATTTCAGTATATCTATCCCCTCATATTTTTCTAATTCCTTTTTCAGCAAAGGCAATGCGTTCGACTCAAAAGTATCATCTGCATCAATATACAAAATATAATCACCCTTAGCAACTTTTACACCCGTATTGCGAGCGCCACCCTGCCGTCGGTTTGTTTCATGATTAATCAATCGTAAATTTTGATGAAATTTCCCATATTCCGAAATAACCTGTGCCGTATTATCCGTTGAACAATCATTGACACAAATCACTTCAAAATCATCGTCTCCCAGTCCCTGCCGATAAATGCTGTCCAAACAATTTTTTATATACTGCTCCCCATTATAGACCGGAATAATAATAGAAAAAAACACACCCATAACAAAGCATTTTTAGTATGGGCAAAAAAACAAAACAGGATTAAATATTTTTAAAATAATGTATCGCTGCGATCGCTACGAATTTGTAGACTTTTTAGCTACACCCTTATCGAAAGACTGGGTATATTCCGAAAAAAAATCGTAACCTAAAATACAAGAGATACGATATAACATCGATGAATCGATACTCGATTTTTGAAAAATTTTATACACATTGGTTCTATCGCAATGTAAGGCGGCGGCAAACCAAGTAACTGTACGACCTTGTTCGCGCAACTTTTTTTCTATGAGAGAACCGATGTGTATCATCGTATCGACATCGTGCGACTCCCCTACACGAGCTAAACAAACACAAAAAAGGCGTGAGAATCATACTCCTGCCTATCTCGGTGTCAGGCCCTCATCCGGCGCAATTTTGCTGCGCAGCCAGATAAAGGTCTCCTCGGTCATCTGCATCAGCCCCCGGGCCTCCACGCTGGAAGTGGCGGCGGGATCGAAGCCGCTCTCCGTGCGGATGAACGCATAGACCAGCAGCGGGTCGAGGTCATATTCTGCGGCCCACTGCTCCACCTGCCGGCTGTATTTGCGGGGGTAGAGCAGCCGGTCGGCCTCCCGGGCGAGGGGCGGCAGAGCCATCAGGAGCACTGCCGCGATACAGACCAGCACCACCAGTCTGCGCAGCAGTCGGAACAGCGTTTTCAAGCGCAGCATCCCTCCCCGATGAGAGCGTCACAGAGCTCGTTTGCTGCCTTCGCCAGCGCCTCGCGGGTGGAGGCGTTGGGCAGGATGTAGTCTGCCCTGGCGGTCAGCACAGCCTCCGGCGTCTGGGCGTTGAGGCGGCGGGAGGCCATCTCAGGCGAGATGCCGTCCCGGGCCGCGATGCGCTCCACGCTGACTTCAAACGGTGCCGTGACCACGCAGAGCTTGTCGCACTCGGCCTCTGCCGCCGTGCCGATGATGACCGCGCCGTCCAGCACAAAGAGCTTCGCCCCCGCCTGCTGCGCGGCCTGTTTGGCGGCGCGGATGCGTCGGACGATCTCCGGGTGGGTCAGCGCGTCGAGCGCAGCCTTCCCCTCGGGCGTTGCAAAGGCGCGGTCAGCCAGCAGGCGGCGGTCAAGGGTGCCGTCTTCCTTTATAATATCTGCCCCGAAGCGCTCAGCCAGCCGGGGCAGCAGCGGTGAACCCGGAAGCAGGATCTCGCGGGAGAGCTGGTCGGCGTCTGCCAGCGGGATGCCCCGGGCCGCGAACACCGCCGTGACCGTCGATTTGCCGCAGCCGCTGCGGCCGGTGATGCCCAGCGTCATCATAGCTTTATCACCCGGAACGCGGCCGCGCGGATGAGGCGGTTATAGACGGCCATGGACAGGCCGTCTTTCTGGGGGCAGCGGGCGTAGACCACCGCATCGCCCTGCTCATCCAGCGCACGCAGGGAGCGGAAGATGTGCTTTGCCTGGTCGGCTCCGTCGCCCTCCCGGCCATACTCCACACAGGGTACGCCCAGCTTTTCGGCCTCGCCGGTAAAGCAGAGGCAGCTGGGGTTCTCGGCGGCGTGGGCATCCACATAGGCTTTGAACTGCTCGAAGGTGCCGTCCAGAAGGGTCACATCCGCCTTGGGGGCGTAGTGCTTATACTTCATGCCGGGGCTGCGGACGACCGCGCCCTCCGGCAGCTTCTCGAGGATGGCCTTGGAGACTTCCACTTCCTCGCCCAGCGCACGCTCGAGGTCTTCCAGCGTGATGTGGCCGGGACGGAAGAGGGTGGGCTTTTCGCCCACCACCGACACGACGGTGGACTCCACGCCCCAGTCGCACTCGCCGCCGTCCAGAATGAGGGGCAGCCGGCCGTCCATATCGGTAAAGACGTCCGGTGCGTTGGTGGGGCTGGGCTTGCCGGAGAGGTTGGCCGACGGGGCCGCAAAGGCGCAGCCGCTGGCCTCGATGACAGCCCGTGCCACCGGGTGGCTGGGCATCCGGATGCCCACGGTGTCCAGACCGGCACAGCACTCCGCCGCAACCTCGGGGCCGCGGGGCATGATGATGGTCAGCGGGCCGGGACAGAACGCCGCCATCAGCAGCTGGGCGCGTTCCGGCACCTCGCTGACGAGGCCGTGCAGCATCTCGGGGCCGGTGACGTGGACGATGAGGGGATTGTCCTGCGGGCGTCCCTTCGCCACAAAGATCTTGCTCACGGCCTCGCCGTTGCGGGCGTCGGCCGCGATGCCGTAGACCGTCTCGGTGGGCAGGGCTACCAGCTCGCCCTGCCGCAGAAGCTCGGCTGCGCGGGCAATGCCCTCCGTGTCAGCCGGGCGGACTTCAGTATTGATACTCATACGAATCATCGCTCTTTTCTTCTGTAAAGCAATTATTCTTTACAGCTTTTCGTGCGCATCCTGCGCAAGTTTATGCGTTTAGCTTTTGCAGTCTCTCGGCCTGCTCACGGGTGGCGAGGGCGTCGATGATGTCGTCCAGATCGCCGTCCATGATCTTGTCGAGGTTGTGTACCGTCAGGCCGATCCGGTGGTCGGTGCAGCGGTCCTGCGGGAAGTTATAGGTGCGTATCTTCTCGCTGCGGTCCCCTGTTCCCACCTGACCGGCGCGGTCGGCGTTGATGGCGTCCTGCTGCTCCTTCTGCTTCTGGGCCAGCAGGCGGCTGCGCAGGATCTCCAGAGCCTTGTCCTTGTTCTGGAACTGGCTGCGCTCGTTCTGGCACTCGACCACGGTTCCGGTGGGGATGTGGGTGACGCGGATGGCGCTGGACGTCTTGTTGATGTGCTGGCCGCCCGCACCCGAAGAGCGGAAGGTGTCGATGCGCAGGTCCTTCATGTCCAGCGCAAAGTCCACCTCTTCGGCCTGCGGCATCACGGCCACGGTGGCCGTCGAAGTATGGATGCGGCCCTGCGTCTCCGTCTCGGGCACACGCTGCACCCGGTGGACGCCGCTCTCGTACTTGAGGCGGTTGTAGGCGCCCCGGCCATTGACCGCAAAGACGGCTTCCTTGGTTCCGCCGAGTTCCGTCTCGTTGAGGTTCAGCAGCTCCATCTCCCAGCCCCGGCTCTGGACGTACATGGTGTACATCCGCACGAGGCTGTGGGCGAACAGCGCAGCTTCCTCGCCGCCGGCACCGGCGCGTATCTCCATGATGACGCTTTTCTCGTCGTTTGCGTCCTTCGGCAGCAGCAAAATTTTGAGATTATTTTCCAGCTCTGCCACATCCTGACTTTTTTCGCTCAGTTCCTGCTGTACCATAGCCTTAAAGTCCGCGTCGAGGGGCTCGTCCCCTTCCAGCAGGGCTTTTGCCTGTGCCAGGTGGTCCTGCGCAGTGGTGAGGGCGTGGTAAGCGTCCACCACCGGCTGTGCTTCATGGTACTCCTGCATCAGGCGGCGGAGCTGCGCCGGGTCGGCGGCAGTTTCGGGCTGATTGAGACGGATAGAAAGTTCTTCGAACCGGCGGCAGACGGCCTCCATTTGGGAAGTCAGATTCGGCATATCAGGCAGTTCTCCTTACAAAACAGTTTCTGAATGTGCTGTGCCGCCGGGCTATTCCTGGCCCGGTTTGATGACCTTTTTGATGTTCTTCTCGATCTTCGCCCGGGGCAGCATGACCTCGCGGCCACAGCCCGTGCAGCGGATCTTGAAATCCATGCCCACCCGCAGCACCTCGAAGCTTGCTGCTCCGCAGGGGTGCTGTTTGCGGGTGAGGATGGTATCGCCGACTGCAATATCCATATTGAATCCCTCCTGTCTGTACATTTATAGTACAGGCCGTGTGTCCAAAAGAGTGACACACATCTATAGTATAATCCAAACTCGTATAAAATGCAAATGCAGCTGCATATGGTTTTATAGCTGCAATGCTACCCAAAAAAACAGAGAAAGAGGAATGAAAGATGATGCAAGCGTTTCGTACCGAAAACAACTACCGCAATGCTTCCCGCCTGAGCGCCGCCGAACTGCGGGCCGCGATGGCCAGCCGCGAGATCTTGCAGAGCACGGCGCTGGCCTTCGACACCCAGCGTCAGCTCCGGTTCGAGCTGGGCGGCTGCCGGGCTGTAATGCCCTTCGGGCAGTGCGCCGACGGGGCCGACACCGGCAGCGTACGGGACATCGCCGTACTGACGCGGGTAGGCCGGCCCACCTGCTTTGTCATCGAGGGCATCGACACCGACGAAAACGGACAGACTGTCTACCGCCTCTCCCGCGCTGAAGCCCAGCGGATGTGTAAGGCCGAATACCTCGACCAGCTCCAGCCCGGCGACATCCTGCCCTGCATCGTGACCCACATCGAGCCCTTCGGCGCGTTCTGCGACGTAGGCTGCGGCATCAGCGCCCTTCTGCCCATCGACTGCATGTCGGTGAGCCGTATCTCCTCCCCTGCCGACCGGGTCAGCGTGGGGCAGCAGATCCTCTGCGCCATCAAGAGCCGGGACGCACAGGGGCGGTTCGTGCTGACCATCCGGGAGCTGCTGGGCACCTGGGCCGAGAACGCTGCCGCCTTTACGGTGGGCGAAACGGTGGTGGGCATCGTGCGGAGCGTGGAGGAGTACGGCACCTTCATCGAGATCGCGCCCAACCTCGCGGGCCTCGCCGAGAGCTGCCCCGACCTGCGGCCCGGACAGGCCGTGAGCGTCTACATCAAGAACATCCTGCCCGAGAAGATGAAGATAAAGCTCGTCATCGTCAACCACGCCCTCAGCCAGAGCCACCGCTTCGAGCTGCGGTACTTCATCACCGAGGGCCACCTCGATCACTGGCTCTACTCCACCCCCGAAAGCCACAAGCGCATCGAGACGGATTTTTCGGTCATGGCTTGCAATCCGGCGTGAAACCCTTTATACTATAGTTAATACTATAGAACACGGGAGATGGGAGTAACAATGGCCGCCAACGATGCTTTTACCGCCGGTGTGCGTCCCGGTGGGCTGACCAACAGCACCGAGATACGATTGCTGCTGTGTTATCTTGTCAAGAACGCCGGGCCTATCACACGGACGGAGATCGAAAACGCCCTGATGGAAGAGGCTTTGGTAAATTATTTTGAGATCGGCTCCTGCCTGGACGACATCGCCCGGCAGCAGCTCGTGACGGCGGACGGCGACCGGTACACCATCACCGACAAGGGCCGGAAAGTGGCGCAGGAGCTGGCCTACGACCTGCCCCGCAGTGTGCGGGAAAAGGCGGTCGCCGCCGTGCTGCGCAGCCAGACCTGGGCGCGCAAGGAAGCCGAGTACAGCGCCCGCATCAGCGAAAAGGCCGACGGCCATTGCTCCGTGCGCTGTCAGGTGAAGGCTCTGGACAGCGAGCTGTTCTGTCTGGACATCGGCACACCCGACCGGCTGAGCGCTGAGATGGTAAAAAAGCAGTTCATTTTGAAGGGCAATGAGATTTATCAGATGCTCATTACCAAATTGACCGAAGAAGAGAAATAGCATAAAAGTCCGCTGCACGTTGGTTTCGTGCAGCGGACTTTTTGTTAGATCAAGATACAGATGAGTCCGGTACAGCCCTCGTTGATGACCCGTTCCAGCGTCTCCTGCAAACGGCCCCGGGCCTCCTGCGGCATATGGAGCAGCTTGTTCTGCAGGCCGTCGTTGACCAGCTCGTGGAGGCTCTTGCCGAAGATGTTCGACTCCCACAGGCGGACGGGGTCGTCCTCGAAATCCTTCAAAAGGCTCTGCACGAGGTCTTCGCTCTGCTTCTCCGTCCCCACGATGGGACTCAGCTCGGTGTGGATGACCGCCTTCATCATATGGATGGACGGCGCGCTGGCCTCGAGACGGACGCCGTACCGCCCGCCCTGCCGGACGATCTCGGGCTGTTCCAGCGAAAGCTCGTCGATGGACGGCATCACGATGCCGTAGCCGGTGGCCTCCACCTGCTCCATCGCACTGCGTATCTTCTCGTAGGCACGCTTGGCTTTGGCCAGCTCGATGATGCAGGGCATCAACCCGGCTTCGTCGCCGATTTCAAGGCCCGTCTGCTCGCTGAGCACCTTATAAAACACCTCGGGCTTGAGCAGCACCGTGATGCGGACCACGCCGTCGGCGAGGTTCATCCCGCTGAGGGCGGCGCTTTCCACCGCCTCGCAGTCCAGCGCCGCCCGGCCGGAGTCGGAGACGTCCTTCATCCGGGAAATTTTCTCGGAGAGCTGCATGGCCGCTGTGTATACTTCGGTCTGGAGCCAGTGGCCTTTGTCCAGCATCGTCACCCAGCGGGGCAGGGCGAAATCCAGCTCCCGCACCGGAAACTCGTAGAGCACTTTTTGCAAAATCTCGCCCAGCTGCGCCTCGTCGAGATCGAGGCAGCTCACAGGCAGAACGGTCCGGCCATAGCTCTCTTCCATTTCCGCCGCCATCGCTCTTGTCTCGGGGGCGTCGGGGTGGGTGCTGTTGAGCAGGATGACGAAGGGCTTGCCCAGCGCTTCCAGCTCGTCGATGACCCGCTTTTCTGCCGGGATGTAGTTTTCGCGGGGTATCTCGCTGATGGTGCCGTCGGTGGTGACGACGATGCCGATGGTGGAGTGGTCCCGGATGACCTTGCGGGTGCCGGTCTCGGCGGCAAGGTCGAAGGGGATCTCCTCGTCGAACCAGGGGCTTTTGACCATCCGGGGCTTGTCATTCTCCTCGTGGCCCATGGCCCCCTCCACCATGTAGCCTACGCAGTCGATGAGCCGGATGCTGCACTCTCCCCCGCCCTCCAGCGCCAGCGGCACCGCCGACTCCGGGATGAACTTGGGCTCGGTGGTCATGATGGTGCGTCCAGCTGCCGACTGGGGCAGCTCATCGCGGGCGCGGAGCTTCGCGTCCTCCGGGCCGATGGCGGGCAGCACCAGCTTTTCCATAAACTGCTTGATGAGGGTGCTCTTGCCCGTGCGCACCGGCCCCACCACACCAATGAGGATGTCGCCGCCGGTGCGGGCTCCTATCTCGCGGCAGACTGCCGCCTGCTCGATTCGTTCCTGCTTTGCCAAAATGCTCTCCCCTCTCTTCCCATTTGAAAGCCATTTGGAAGAAATTTATGCGACGGCGGGAGGAATTAGTACGATGCAAAGCAGCGCATCACCGTCAAAATCATACTTTCTTCAAAAAAATCCAAAAAAATTGCAAAAATCTGTTGACAAGGCCGTCTCATCCGAGTATAATATTTTATGTCGCCGGCGCTTCAGTAGTGAGGCCACGGATGATGACCGGGTGTAGCGCAGTTTTGGTAGCGCGCTTGAATGGGGTTCAAGAGGCCGTGAG
>OGER01002539.1_pt1 | contig 10338 bp, 9 predicted proteins | sample 1570691 | NCBI WGS metagenome assembly OGER01 (sample SAMEA2582143, study PRJEB24529) | metagenome | biome: Human gut stool | place: China | collected 2011
CACACTGGTTCTCCCGCCGATAAAACCGGGAACGAATACCTTCCAGGCGGCACACGATACGGACCGGCATATATCCGATGCCCTTCGCCGGCAACCCCACAGATCCCCGGGATATTCGTACGGCTCCTCCCCTTCTTCTTATGAATCCCGATTTTTACCCATAACGCCATACAGATAACTTTTTCGCCCCGGCAGAATGACAGAATAAAAAACTTTTCGTATCTTTGTGGGCTATGTATAACTAAACTAACTATTACCGACATGCCTAAAATGAAAACCAATGCCGCTGCAAAGAAGCGTTTTTCTTTCACCGGCACAGGAAAGATCAAGCGCAAACACGCTTATCACAGTCACATCCTGACCAAAAAATCGACTAAACAAAAGCGTAACCTGTGCTATTCGGGCACCGTTTCCGCTGCCGATGAGGCAAAGATCAAGAATCTGCTGGTGAAATAATTCATCGGGCCGGATTCGCAATTTTATTAATCAAGGGACAAATCAGCCCCGAAGAACGTGAGAGAATCACGTCGCTGACAGTCCGTCAAAAACTTATTTACTATGCCACGTTCAGTCAACGCTGTTGCGTCACGCGCAAGGAGAAAAAAAGTTTTGAAACTTGCCAAGGGTAACTTTGGTTCAAGGGGAAACGTATGGACCGTAGCCAAAAACACGGTCGAGAAGGGTTTGCAGTATGCTTACGCACACCGCCAGCTCAAGAAGAGAACATTCCGCAGCCTGTGGATCATGCGTATCAATGCAGCCGTCCGCGCGCAGGGAATGACCTATTCGCAATTTATCGGCAAACTCAACGCCAAGGGCATCGTCCTCAACCGCAAGGTTCTGGCCGATCTGGCAATGAACGAGCCGAAGGCATTCGAAGCAATAGTTAATGCAGTAAAATAGCAGGCGCCGTCCGTCGGCATCGATGCCGACGTTACGAAGGCCATGCAGTTGTCGAAATCCGCGGAGCGATCCGGGACTTCTCCGACCGCAAATCAGGCGGGTAACGATCGAAAGACCGTTCCCGCCTGAATCTTTATCCCCCTTCCTGCTCCGGATTCGTTTCCAATTCGGACGACCGCAGCGGAGCGATAACGATAGCCGGAAAAATACCAATGAAATCGCTTCCCGGACATAACTGTCTTCACCGAGCCCCCCGACAGAAACGTTTTTTCAGCCGGAGATAGCACCGACCGCCCTAAAGTTTTCAGACCGCAGCCTATGGTGGCTGCGGTCTGAAAATGACTTATGGAAAAATGGGCGAAAAGTTACGTCTAATCCACCGACGATGCTTTCGTCTTCGCCTCTTTGGGTTGAAAATCGATCTGATAGAATTTGAATTCGGGCTTAGTGATAGCGCCCGTCGCAGCGTCGATACCCCAGCCGAGAACATCGAGCAGATTTATAACCGATACGGCGTTAAAGTTTTTGTTTATAATGATCGGGGAGGCCGTATAGTTCGGTGATTCGATCTTTACGACTGTTTCGTCGAAACCTCTTCGTATTTTTGTCGTATAGGGAAAAGTGACATTGGTGTGTTTAAGCCCATCGATTGTCAGAGTAGCCTCTTCGGAAATCTCTCCGTCAAAAGTAACTTTGGCTTTCGAACCACAGAAAATAGAGGCACAAGAACTCATCAACAACCCGACGCAAATCAATGTAATAAACGGTTTCATTGTTTAGCATAAATAATTCCGTGTCCCCTCGGCATGGTTTATTTACAGGTTGAAATAGAAATATAAAAAAGCGTGGAACTGCAATATGTGTTTCAAAAAGAGGAAAAAGAAGTAAGAATTGAAAAGAAAAACATAACAAAAGCAAATATAACCACTAATTCACAGTACTTTATATGGTATCAGTTTTGGGGATAACTTCTTAATTTGTTTTAATCCGTTTCAAGTTTCTTCGGGATATATGGGAACATATATGGGAATTTATATACCTTTGCGATATGAACCAAAAACGCATTGCCGATGAAAGTTTCCGTCTATCTGAAAAAGTGTTCCTCTACGACCTCGAACATCTGTTTCCGTGTCCGTGAGAAGAATGTGGATATAAAGGTGGTTTCGTCTCTTACAGTTCATGACAAGTACTGGGATGCAGATACCCTAAGTTATAAACGCACGACAGCCGTACCTGCCACCGACCAAAAACGCCTGCCCGAGCAGATTGCCGCCATCATCGAGAAAGTGGAGAAGACCTTTTCGGACAAGGCGGACAGCAAATGGCTGAAGCAGGTTATCGAAGATGTGCTGTATCCTGCACGCGCCTTCGAACGCAACCATCCAACTCTGCTCTATCGTGTTCATGAATATTTGGAGAAGTACGAAGGGGCTGATAGAACCAAAGAGCATATCATACGTTTCGAGCGCAAGATGTCCCGCTATCACGACTACCAACGGGAAATACTGGGTAATCGTGACTTCACGCTCTTTGTGGAGACTGTCACACTGGAACAGATGAACGGTTTCCGGGATTATGTCGCGAATGAGTACCTGCTGCGTCAGGAGCATCCTGAGTTCTATGTTCCCCGTATGCTTATCAACCACAAGCCCAAGCCGCTCTCCAACACGACCGTCATCAACATTATGAACTTCTTCTGTACATTCCTGCACTGGTGCAAGAGGATGAAGTATTCCGACAACGAGGTGTATGCACTCTACGGCTGCAAGGAACCGACATACGGGGACCCGTTCTACCTTACTTCGGAGGAAAGGAATGTCCTGTACGATGCGGATTTGAGTGACAATCCTAAACTGGCGGTCATCCGGGATATATTCGTGTTCCACTGCTATATCGGCTGTCGCGTCGGAGACCTTTACCGGCTGACAAGGGAAAACATCAAGGACGGCTTTCTGGAATACATGCCACAGAAAACGAAAAAGTGTCAGGCAAAGACAGTCAGAGTCCCCTTGCACGAAAAGGCCTTGAAGATACTGGAACGCTATGATGTAAACGCGGACAGGCTGTTTCCTTTCAAGCCCATACATACCTATAATCTTGGCATACGAGAACTTTTGAAGTATTGCGGCATTGACCGTATGGTCACCATCCTTGACACGCACGGCTATAATACCGTACAAAAACCATTGTATGAAGTCGCCAGCAGCCATACGGCACGCAAGACCTTTGTAGGCAACCTGTACAAACAGGTCCCCGATCCGAATCTGATCGCTTCCCTGTCGGGACACGTGGAAGGAAGCCGAGCGTTCAGGCGATACCGCACCATAGACGATGACATGAAGCGGAAACTGGTAGAAATGATAAACTAAGGAGGAAATATATATGAAAGTAACGGCATTCATCAGAAAGACATCGGCCAAGAACAATGTGACGGATCTGGCACATGTCTATTTCCGTGTCCGGGATATTGGCGGAGTCGATATAAAAGCGGCAAGCGAGCTTTCCATCAGCCCCAATCACTGGAGCGCGGAGAAACAGGGCTACAAGCCACGTGTGGCTCTGGTATCGGAAGAGAAGCGGATGAACTTTGACAGGGACATCCAGCAAATCACCCACCTTATCACAAAGGAGTACCACCGTGGTGTGGACGGGAACTGGCTGAAAAGACTGATAGGGGAATACCACCATCCCGATATCAACGCAAGGGGCGGCAACAAAGCCGAAGAATACCATCTCGTCTATCAGATCAGCCGGTATATCGCAGAAAACACTTTGGCGGACGACAGCTACAAGCACCATCTTGGCAATATAGACAAGATAAGCCGTTACGAGCGTTTCCAGCATGAAGTACTGCACCGTAGAGGCTTTAAGTTGTGTATTGACACGATTACCGCCGATGATTTGCGGGAGTTCAAGAGCTGGCTACAGGAGGAACATAATCTTGCCGGACAATATCCATTGTTCTATAAGGATGTGGAAAAGCAGAAATACGAGCAGATCCGCTCCGAGAACAGCATTACAGGCTATTTTTACCGGATAAGGACGGTTGTCAAGTGGTGCATCAAGCGCGGGCTGACAAGAAACAATCCGTTTGACCAGTACCAGATAACCCAACCTATGTACGGCGACCCGTTTTATCTGACCCTCGAAGAGAGGGACAGGGTTTACTATGCCGACCTGAGCGGTCTGGGGGCCACCCATCCGGTCTATCGGGACATATTCATGTTCCAGTGCCTGATCGGTTGCCGCGTCAGCGACCTGAACAGACTGACCAAAGCCAATGTCGTGGACGGATGTGTGGAATATATTCCACAGAAGACCAAAATGGAACACGCCAATACAGTTAGAGTTCCGCTCAACCAAAAGGCTTTGGACATACTGGAGAGATATAAGGACTTGGAAGACGCATTACTTCCCCGGTTCTCTCATTTCGGTTACAACAAGAAGATAAAGGAGATTCTCAAATATGTGGGCATAGACCGCATGGTGAGAGTCCTCGACCCGAAGACACGCGAGGATGTGGCACGGCCTCTATACGAGGTGGCAACCACCCATACGGCACGAAAGACTTTTATAGGCAACTTATATAAGCAGGTCAAAGACCCGAACCTGATCGCCTCCATGTCGGGGCATTCGGAAGGTAGCCGGGCTTTTGTACGATACCGCAAGATTGATGACGATATGAAAAAGGAACTGGTAAACCTATTGGATTGACCGTTTCCCTCTTTTCTAATATCCCCTTTTATACTTGCCAATAATATAATACACTATGAATATGGATGAACGAAAATTGACATACGACCAGTTCAAGGCGGATATCCTTCATTGGAAGAACACGCACAGAGAGGAATACAACCGTTTCGCGCGACTGATGACAAACGGGGACGAGAGGCAGTACCTTGACATCTGTAAGGCCATATTCAGACAACTGCCCAGAATCAAGACTGAATGGGAGTTATGTTGGGATGATGACAATAAGGGGAATTTTGAGAATATAGACCTCATGTTCAAAGAGGATGCAGTACCCAAGCGGATAGTGGAGTTATACCATGAACAGAGGGAGGAGAGTAATCCTTTGCATGATACAGCTCCGGCCACATTATGGGACAGGATAAAATCCATTTTCAGCAGCAAGCCCGAAGAACCGCGCATTATCCTTTCAGCACCTCTTGTGTTGAGCTGGCTGTACTACGGAAAGAGTTTCGAGGCGATGGTCAGCATGGTTAGCAAACAGGCAGGGAATCCGGAAGTAGACGAAGCGGACAGACAAAGCTGTTCTTTTGTTACCCGACAAATCATTAGCGTCTCCATCAAAAGTGGTTTCCGTACCCGTACCGACTGGGACGAATATTTCGCCATGAACGAAGCCGTTAAAGAAAATCGCATCGGTGAATGGGCCTTGCAATCCGCAACAGCCGAAATGGAATCCGATACAGACAGTAACGTTGGTGGCGCGGAATCAACAGATTCCGGCATTGATGCAACATCAAAGATACAGCGTACAGCCGGAAGGAAAAAGATACAGGAAAGCCCTCTTATAGATTATCTTAATTGCAAGAACAAAACGGAGGTCCTGCAATGTCTCCGCAGTTTTGTTTCCATTAACAGGAGTGCCGTCCATCAGGCATTGCCGTACTATGTACTGAAAGAATTGCGGCTGGTGAACGGTATGCATACCGCCAAGGAATACAGTGTTGGATTGACCCTGCAAATTCCGGATTTGCCGTCTTTGAAGAGCGAAAGTGCCATACGACAGGCCGTCGGGTCCCTGAAAACGGCAAGGCACATAATCAAGGACGGGAAAGACCAGTCCGCACCACTTATAGAAAGTGACGAAAACCGGGAACTGTTCCGGACATTGGCAGAGGAAATCAGAGGCATTATCAGAACAGATGAAGAAACAGATATTGCGGAATAAGGTAAAATAAGGCTGTTTTATATTGTCATGCAGTCTTAAATCGTCATGACAATTTAAGACAAAGCATTATATATCAAATAGTTTCAATTCATACATACTTTTGCACCGTCAATCCTTTCCCCGAAGGTTGGCGGTGCTTCTCTTTTACAAGCCATCGGAAGTGAGGCATCAGGGAACTTTTACAGATGGTCGTGATAAATTTCAAAACTGACATTTATGATTACCATAGAAACTCTGGTCGAACAGGGAGCTAATGTAAAACTGGAAATTACTCCCTCGGACCTCAAGATGTTTGCCGAATCCATCGTACAGCGTACCATCCTGGCACAGCAGGAAGAGCATAAGGCAGTAATGCAGCGTGAAGCGGAAGAAGTCTATCTCAACACGAAGCAAGTCCGGGAACTGCTGAACGTATGCGAAGGCACGCTCAACCTGTGGGCGAAGCGCGGCTACCTCGTGCCTGTCAAGGTAGGCAATAAGAATATGTATGCCAAGTCGGATGTACGCCGCGTGCAGACAGGGGGCAAGTCCGAAAGTGTAATATCCTATTGCAAGAAGAAAAATGGCTGACATGAAAAACAGCCGGCTTGAACTGTGTAACCGAATCCGCATGGAGGCGGAGCATACCGAAGACACAGGTTTCCCTTTGGACGCATTCCCTCTGGCCGTACAGTCCGTTATACTTGACATGACCAAATACGAGAACTACGTGATTGAGTTCATCGCGACGTCCATGCTGTCGGCAGCATCGACAGCCTTGGGCGGTACTTACCGTATCCGTATCAAAAGCGACTGGCAGAGCAACGGCGCACTGTACATCATTCTGGTGGGCCGTCCCGGACTAGGCAAGACCCCACCGCTGGAAGCCGCATACCGTCCAATCCGTAAACATGACTATGCCCTTTTCAAGGCGTATGAGGCAGAAGTGGAAGCATGGAAAGCGGCAGGAGAAAACGGAAAGAAACCTGTTCTTCACCGTACCATCGTATCCGACTTCACGCCCGAATCGCTTCTACAGACACATAACAACAATCCACGGAGCGTTGCCATTCTGGTGGACGAGATCATGGGCATGTTCAATTCCGCCAACCGCTACACGAACGGGCAGCTCATAGAGCAATTGCTGACCGCATGGAGTGGCGGAGCCTTGGATGTAATAAGGGTAAGCAATTCCACTCCTGTACATATAGAACGCCCGTGCATCAACATCATCGGAACTGCACAGACCAAACGTATTCACGAACTTCTCAAAAAAGGATTCGAGGAAAACGGACTGCTTGACCGTATCCTGTTCGTGCTTCCCAAATCCCGGGAAGTGTCAAAATGGACAAACCGGGATGATGACGGAGAAAAGACCTCTTTAGCAGCAAAACGTTGGGAAAAGATACTGAACAAGGTGCTTGCCTTGGATTATAATGCCGAAACGGAAGGAGATGGAATGGAAGAACACGCCGCCCATGTGCTTTCCATGAACAGTGAAGCCAAAGAGTATTTCTTCTCCTGGTGGAACGAAAAAGTGGAACGTATCAACCGGATAGAGGATGATGCCGACGTTGACAGCCGGGAGATGAAACATCCGGCTCATGTGGCACGGATGGCTCTGATTATCCAAGTACTGAGGTATGCTTCCGATGAAAGCCACCTGCAGTTTGTGGATCCGGTGTCGGTGAAAGCCGCTATCCGACTGAATGACTATTTCGAGGATTCATACATACGAATCCGTTCCTTCGTGGCAGACAATACTTGTGAAGAGCCTCCCAAAGTATTGTTGTCGTTGTTACCCGATACCTTCGATACGAAAACGGCCATAGCGGTCGGTAAGGAACTGCAGAACATCAGCGAGCGCACGGTGATGAACTATCTCAGGGAGTTGTGTCACAGCAGGCTTTTGAAAAAGTCCAAAGCCGGGCATTACGAGAAAATGGTGTATGGATCCGGTAAATATTCCATAAACGAAAATGAACCATCAACCCAAAACTGCAATGAATGACCCCGCGTTGCAGCTTGCAGTTTCTTCAGTCTTGCAGTTGGGGGCTCTGAAAACGATGTTTTCCTGCAAAGCTGCAAGGACTGCAGACTGCAAATGGTCTTTCGGATTTGCAGTAATCAAAAACGAAAGCATTATGAGTGAGTACAGATTCCATCTTCAAAAATACAGACCGGGCAGTAAAACAGTTTGCCCAAAGTGCGGCAGAAAGTCCTGTTTTACCCGATATGTTGACGGGAATGCGCAAATTACATTCCCTAACCATGTGGGCAAATGTGATCATATCAACAGCTGTGGCTACCATTATACCCCGAAAGAGTATTTTCAGGATAATCCAACCATCAAAGAAACCATGATTGAACAAAACAACAGAAGCGACACCCCATCAAGAGCCGTCAAGCCAATAGCGAAGCCATTATCTAGTTCTGCACCACAGACTTCTTATCTTCCCTCTGATTGGGTTAGCCAGTCCATGCAGAAGTTTGACGTCAATCCTTTATACCGATATCTAACCAAAGTGGCAGGCAAGGAGAAGACTGACAGGCTGTTCAATCTTTATAAGGTCGGTACATCCAAGATGTGGAACGGGGCAACCGTTTTCTGGCAGATAGACATCAACGGTAATGTGCGGGCAGGCAAGATTATGGGTTATGATGCTAAGACCGGGCATCGAATCAAGCATCCGTTCAATCAGGTAAATTGGGTACACTCGGTTAAGAGGGTTCCGGATTTCCACATGAAGCAGTGCCTGTTCGGTGAGCATCTGTTGGCTGATGCTTTGACTTTGCCAAGGACTGTTGCCATTGTAGAAAGCGAAAAGACGGCACTGATTGCCTCCCTTTTTATTCCGGATTTTGTCTGGCTTGCCACCAGTGGAATGCACGGCAGTTTCAATAGTGAAGCCATGCAGGTGTTGCAGGGGCATGATGTTATTCTTTTCCCTGATCTCAGGGCTACAGAAGAATGGCAGCGTAAAGTACCCATGCTTCACTCCATTTGCAAGCGTGTCACTTGTTCCGACCTGTTGGAGAAGATGGCGACCGACAGGCAGCGCGAAGTCGGGTTGGATATTGCCGACTTCCTCCTGATGGAAGATACGCCGCAGATGGTTCTTGCAAGGATGGTAGAACGCAATCCTGCATTGCGGTTGCTTATTGACGAACTGGATCTGGCACTGGTGGAGTAATCTGAAGGCTTGCGTCTGGAATTTAGAGAAAAGTCCATAACACAATAAGGACTTTTTGCCTGACAGCAATAAAGTCCAGTCTGAATCCAGCAGAATCTGAATCGGAGTGAGCAAGCTCAAACACCAATTATTTATCAAAAGAACATTTATTATGACAACAGATAAAAAACAGGCCATGCACGTCGAAGCTGGTAAATCTTTCAGCACGGCAGAGGCCAACGAGAACGAACGGCGTTGGAACGAGGACAAGATTGACTATAAGAATCAGGATCCGACCAACCACTATGACAAAACTAGAATGAAACTGAATTTCGAGATTGGCTCTGATGGTAAAATCCATCCGTTGGGCTATCATGAGAAACCGCTTGAAGTTCGTCTGCAGGAACGGCTGGTTACATTAGGTTGGAAACCATTCAAGCCTGACAGCAAAATTCAGCCGAACTGTTGTGCAAAGTTTATCTTTGGCGGCAACCATGACCGGACGCTTGAAATAGCGTTCGGAAACCAGACCGTCAGCTTGGAGAAAGATGCAGACAACAGCCACTTGCATCGGTGTGAAGAAGTCGAACATTGGGCAAAGGATGTCTATGACTGGTGTGTCCGCAGATACGGACAGGAAAACATTGTAGGATTTCAGGTACACCTTGACGAGAGTAGCCCGCATATTCATGCTCTGATTGTTCCGGTCGGAATCCGCCGAAAAAGCGGACGAGAGTGTGTGATGTGGTCGGCAAAGTTCGGGAAAGACAGGTTTGAGTATGGAAAGATTTTAAAAGATATGCACACTTCTTTGTATGAAGATGTCGGCAGCAAATACGGCCTTGAACGTGGGGACAGTATTGACGGACGTAATGTGCAACATCTTCACAAGCGTGATTATATCCGCAAGTTGGCCAAAGAGGCAAAACAGGCTGAGAAAGCGGTCAAGGGGCTTCAATCCATGATACGGAATCTGGAATCAAAGGTTTTCAGTTATAATCAACAGCTTGAAAAGGCGGAGCAGGAATTAGTATCCGGCAGGATTACACTTGACAGATATAAGGAGCAGAAAGCGGATATACAAAAACTCATTGCAGAGTATCAGACCAAACTTGAAGACAAGGCTGACAAACTCCATACAAAAGAGCAGGAATTGAACAAACTGACCCAAGACCTTGAAAAAGCTGGCTCTGTAATACAGCCTTTCAGAAACTACAAAATTGATTTTGATCCACCTTGTATTTCGGGGAAATATCCTCTGTTTATTACGGACAAATGGATTGAGAAACAGAATCAGGAAATAGCCAAGCGTTTCAATTCGATCGTCCGCCAAATAGAGGCTCTCTATAGAAATGAAGCGGAGAG
>OGER01002541.1_pt1 | contig 10334 bp, 9 predicted proteins | sample 1570691 | NCBI WGS metagenome assembly OGER01 (sample SAMEA2582143, study PRJEB24529) | metagenome | biome: Human gut stool | place: China | collected 2011
CTTCATAAAATTTCTTTGCAACTTTCTCTGTATTGCCGGTTTTACTGGAATAAACAATCAAAAAATCTTTCATAAATTTTCATTCCTTTCATATTACGTTTGCTGAAACAACATTGTTCCATGAAGTTAGCCTTCGCTTACTTATGTTGTCATTATAAACCATAATTCAAAATCTTGCCAAAATAATTTTTTAGCCTTATTCCTGCAGCTTCGATGCCATATATTCTACAGCCTGAGAGTATCTAAGTCCTGGATTCAAAAGAAATAATTCATCCGGCAAATAATATACTGCATTATTTTTTACTGCCGTTATTGATTCCCAGGCAGGACTGCTCATAACGTCATTTTGCAAACGCACTTCAATATCGTTTTTATCTCCCATTGAGGTAATAAAAATTATTTCCGGGTCTTTTTCTATTAAGAATTCCAGATTATAAGGAGCTTTATCAGACATCTGTTCACCAGTTGGAGCAGTTACACTCTGAATGTCCTGGACAATATTATGTAGTTGCAATAACTTGGCAACACAGCCAGCAATACTATTTTCCTTCTCTAATGTCACATTTTGTGCGCTGCTGTGTAAAATAGCAACCCTTTTAGTATTTTTAGGAAGCTGCTTAACTGTATTCTGTACTTTTTTGTCAAGCTCTGATGCAATTTTTAGCCCTTTCTCTTTCTGACCAGTCAGTTCACCTAAAATTTTTATACTATGTTTGACATCTTCATAAGTTTTTAAATTTAAAACTACTACAGGAATACCATTTGCTTCAAAAAGTTGGATGTATTTTTCATGCATCCCCTTATAAGCGACAATCAAATCAGGCTTCAATTCTACTACTTTTTCAGTATTGATATTAAAAATAAAGCCAACAACAGCAGCATTTTTGGCAAAATCAGGAGTCCTGACAATTGTGGATTCCGCCCGTCCTACAACATTTCCATCTAAAACTTCCAAAAGTTCTAAAAAAGAAGGTGACAGAACTACGATCCTTTCAGGCTTTTTGGAAAAAGCAACCTGCCTGCCATTATCGTCCGTTATTTTCATCAACCCGCTATCTTTATGAATTTCTTTTGAAGTGCAGCCATACATAGTTACTGAAACTGCCAACAAGCACAGCATTAAAATTATTTTTTTCATATCATAACTCCATTTAAAATATCTAGCAGGCATTAAGCCCGCTAGATATTTCTACTATGTATTAAAATTTATATTCCATACCAACTCTATACAAACGTCCTAAATTTCCATCAGCATAAGCGCCAAAATTCCTATGATTACTTATGTTATCGATCCCCAAATAAATCTTGGCATCTTTAGTAAGGTGTTTTGATGCCATAATATTAGCAATAGTAAAATTCTTAGTAGAATATACAGAATTCCCCATTGTACTCTTATCTGCGTTGTGATAATAATAATTTAGATTAGAAACAATATCAAAACTGCAATCCCAGGCATAAATATTTTGCGGTTGATAAGATACACCAAAAGTTAACTGATGCTTAGCACGATCAGTTAAACGCGTTCCGCCTGTCTTATCTTTAGCCTCTAAATAAGTATAACCAAAATTCATAAAAATATTTTTCCCTAATTCATGCGAACCATAAAATTCTACACCCTGTAATGTTGCCTTTGGTACATTCCGATAAGTCATAACCTGATCTCTACCAAGTCCCGGATAGCTATTGGGATCATCATCAGTAAATCTGCCTGTCCAGTATGAACTTATCAAATCCTTAACGTCATTGCGGAAAATTCCTAAATGAGCTGTAGTTTTATCTCCCCAGTCCTTCTCCACAGCTAATTCATAACTTAAAGATTTTTCCGGTTGCAAATCTGGATTACCCTCAAAAAACTGTCCTGAGCCACCCGGATTAGCAGCGTACATCTCCCAAAAATGGTACAACTCATTAACTGTAGGAGTTTTATACCCTTGACCGATAACAGCCTTCACACGTATGTCTTTAGCCGCATTATAAGTAGTTGCCAAACGGCTTGTTATTTCACTGCCAAATTTATCACTGTAATCATAACGTACAGAAGGAATAATCAACCATTTTTCATCAGGTTTAAATTCATCCTGAACATATACGGCAGTATAATTAATAGCCGCTTCATCATAAGCATTATATGCACTGCCTCCAGCTACAGGAGTACCTTTCTTCTTTAATCTGGTCCCTTCACTGTTATCCCGGCGGTACTCCAGCCCTGCCGTTAAATAATGTTTATCTCCCATATGCCATGAATCGTGACCTTCAATAACACTCAAGGTTCTTTTTACAGTATCAATCTTAGGATCTTTAACAGTTATTGTTCCAGGTTTGCCGCCCGTAAACATTTGCGTAACATCCTGACTTGTATAACGTTTATCATAAACCGATTGATAAGCTCTGATAATCCAGCTTTGCTTTTCATCATCACCTTTATAGGTCAGTGAATAATCTGTACGTTTGTTATCATTATAAATAGTAGATTTTTTATTTTGCCAGACTGCACCCGGCCTCATAACTGTTACAGATGAACTACCCTTCTGATTATCCTCTTTAATCCTGCTGAAATCGGCAGATAATTGATTTCCATTATCAAACTTATAACCTACACTTAAAGATATCGGTTGTTCCTTTCCATAAAAATTCATTTCATCTCCGCTGCCTGCTGGATCCATATAAGGCCTATTATTATTCAAGCCAGCATTTAACTTATAGGATACATTTTTTTCAACCCCCTGCAGATAAACATTAGACTTGTAGCCAGCACCTTTACCATTTTCATACCAGCCATATTCATAATTGATACTACCGGCATTTTTTTCCGGAGTTTTTGTAATTACATTGATAACCCCCGCCATAGCATCACTGCCATACAAAGCTCCGGCTGGACCTCTGATAATTTCTACACGTTCCACATCCTCCATGCGAATACGATCAACGTCCCAGGCATTAGCGGAATTATAGGAAAGTTCCCCACCCAAACGCTTACCGTCTACCATAATTAAAACATGCCTTGACTCACTGCCGCGAATACTGACATTACTGCGTCCCTGAAAATCATTAAAGACGTTTACTCCCTACGCAGATTTTAAAGCGTCACGCAACGTTTTCGCCTGTGTTTCTTCCAATTTTTTGCTGCTGACAATTTCTACAGCCGAGGGGCTTTCCTTCACGCTCATCTCCGTCCTTGTAGCAGTAATGACCATAGGGTCAAGTGTAAAACTTTCTGTAACTTCTTCAGCATGAGCAGTAACACCACTAAACAAAAAACTTGAACCAATCAGTGTAAATATCAATGACCTTTTCTTTACAAATCTTCTCACCTTTAACCACATCCATTTCCCATATTATTTCTACATTTATTCAAAAGCTTTTGCCCTTGAAACAAAATAAAACGCTCTTCTGCATATAAATACAGAAAGGCGTCAAATAATTGCGCAATCCCATCAATCGCAGGAATTTTATAGCGTCAAAATCAGGCAGTTCTTCTGGCTCTGCTTCATCGCTCGTCTTGCCTTCCCAGTTTCCCAGTGACATTTTAAGACTAACTCTGCATTACAGCTGCGGGACAGCACAGGTTTTACACCTGTTTCTCTATTAAGCATTACTGCACCTGATCTTATATATTTATTGTTTTATACAACTATTTAGAATTTTACTTATTTGTTTATATAATTGTTTTGATAAATATTCCTATTATTTTTATTTTATCATCAAGTAGTCCCCCCTGTCAAGCGCTCGTCCGCATCGAGCGGACGGCACCTGACGCTGCGCTTATTCAAAAGATTTATTTCTTCTGATACAAAGAAAACACCGCTTGTTTAAACAAGCGGTGTTTTACTATTATTCCTTAATATTCATCAAACATTCTTTGAATTTCCTCTGGACTTTTCGTTCTAAGCAGCGCCAATTGCAGAAGTATTCTGGCTTTCTGCGGATTAAGACTGTCCGCAGCTATAAATTTGTTATTAGTATCGTCTGCACTCCGGCTTACGATACCATTACCGACCCTCGTACTGCGTACTACAGGAATACCACTTCGAGCAATCTTGATCAGGGCAGGCTTTATATTAATATGCAGATTCCCGTGACCAAAGGCTGCAATAACTATTCCCAGCGCCCCAGCCGAAACTGCCGCTCTTACTAAAATATCATCACAGTTTACGTGCAGATAGACGATATCAACTCGCGGCAGAGCAGTTACTTTACTGATATCAAACTCAGCTGCTGCCGTATGCCGACGCAGACTTGCTTTATAGAAAATAGGTTTCCCATTTTGAAAATAGCCTAAATATCCCAGTTCCCACGATTTAAATGTTTCCACATGTGTAGTATTGGTTTTAGTTGCATCACGAGCCCCATTAATTTGATCATTCATTGCAATCAATACGCCCTTACCAACCGCCTCTTGCGAACCGGCTAAAGCAACTGCATTCAGCAGATTGACAGGACCATCGGCACTCATCGCTGTTGCCGGACGCATAGCGCCAACTAAAACCACCGGTTTCTCACTTTTAACAGTTAAATTTAGAAAATATGCTGTTTCTTCCAGCGTATCTGTACCATGTGTAATAACAATACCATCGACTTCCGGCTGTTGCAGAAGTTCACTGACCCTACGGCTTAATCTCAGCCAGATATCATCAATCATATCAAAACTGCCGATATTGCAGAACTGTTCACCAGTTACATCCGCAACTTCAAGCATTTCCGGAACAGCATTTATCAAGGTCTGAATACCTATTTCACCAGCCTGATAGCCTGTCATTTCTGTATTAGAGCCTGCTTTACCGGCAATAGTTCCACCAGTTCCCAGAATTACGACTTTTGGTTTCCTCATCATTTACACCTGCCTCAATACCATTTTTCTAAAAGGATATATGAAACTATAAGTGTCAATACACAACCTACGGCCCAAACTGTTAGCATCGGACTTGCCCACAACATTTTTCATCACATCCTTTACTTTTGATCACATTTCTGTTATTCGCTGTTTCTTTTTATTAGAAGACAGTAGCCACATTACCGCAAAACTGACGATCAACCCCCAGGCACCGGCTGCCATAACGCTTTTTTCAATATTAGTAAACAGATAAACAACCATGTAAGTTGCTTCTCCTGCAATCGCTCCCCAGATAGCGGCAGTAGCATTAATACGTTCAGGCCAGATAATAGCAATCAGCATCGGTGCTAATGTAGCTGAAGCGACACCAGAAATGCCAATCCAGACCATGACTCCCATAAATTGCGGTGGATGCAGTGTCATCAAAACACAAATAATCCCAAAAACTGCCGGCAATATCTTCGTCATCATAAATGCGATCCTCTGAGCTTTTTCCTGCGGAATATTTATGATTTTACGTTTAACCAACGTTTTAATAAAAAGATCATTAGCAATACAGGTTGTCATAACCAAAAGCAGACCACAGGCTGTCGACATCAATGCCGCTACAATCGAAACCGCAAGCAGCGTGCTGATAATGGGATGAAAATAAGCTCTGACATATTCTACTACCGCATAGTCAGGCTGCTGCAGATCAGGATTCAGTGCCAGCATATACAAACCGCCAAAAATTACCAACATACAGCAGAATGAGGCAACAATCCAAGTCCAGATCATTTTTTTCATATCTTTAGGATCTTTTAATGCTAAAATTTTTGTCAGCAGCTGCGGTTGTCCAGAAAAAGCAAATTCAATCAAAATAACACCGAAAACAGTAGCGTAGCTGTACATATGTAATGATTTAGGATTAATGACCGCAGTCAACAGTGGATCACGCGCAGCAATGATCGTACTGACTTCTGTAATGCCGCCCTTGAAGAAAAAGAATCCTGACAAGAAAACAATCACACCAGCAAACATCATCAAACAAGTCTGACCAATACTTGTATAAACATCCGCAAACAAACCACCTAAAGTGACATAAACAATAGTAACTACAGTTACCGCAATAACGGCAGTACTGTAATCAATATCCAAAAGGCCTGATAAAAGCGTACCGCCTGCCGATAATTGACCAGCCACATAAAACATCTGAATCATAACGATAATAGAAACCAACGCCCTCAAAAAGTCACTTTTATACATTTCTCCCAGCCAGTCCGGCAATGATAAAGCTTTAATTTTAGTGTTACTGTCACGCACACCTTTTGCAATAACGATAAACCCTAATGTAGACCCGCCAAAAATAGCTAAAAATATCCATAAAGCGGAAGCCCCCATGCGTAAGCGTATCCGACATACCCCAGAAAAGTAGCAGCACTAAAGAAAGAGGCGGCAAAAGCCAATCCTAATGATATCGGTCCCATACTTTCGCTGGCAACCGCAAAATCACTTAACCCTTTTATTTTTTTAGAGCCAATAAAACCCACATAAATAACAAATATCGTATAAAGAGCAAACCCAACATAAAGACACGTTTTCAAATCCATAATAAATTTCTCCTTTCGCGCTTATTAGCTACTATCCCCCTTCCATAATAGAATGGATGCATTTCTTGTATGTATAACTAAATTTTTATATAATGAACTTAATCTGATAAATTCAACCAATTTCCTAAATTTAAAATAACATAAAATGCAACTTTTAGGATAAAAATGAACTCAAGATGACAAAATCTGCAATAAGATGCATGATTTTGCCTTTATAAGGAGCAATTCATGCTGAACTTTCTTTACCAAACAATGAGTCATTTATGGTTTGGACTAGCAGTATTTTTGATTATTTTCTTTATCTGCAGCCGAACCGCGTTTTTTCAAACAACCTTATTTCAACAAAATTATTCGTTAAAAAACAAGCTACATATTATTGCGTTTTTTTCGTTGCTAGGCATCCTCAATACTTACTGGTCTTTATATGGCGAAAGCTGGCTTATCAACACCAGTTCCATCTTTATTATCGTAGCTGGTCTAGTCAGCGGTCCTTTAATCGGTTTCTGTACAAGTCTGCTCATCTCTGTTCACTATGTTTTGTTTATCCATACCAAAGCTGCTCTCGTGAGCGGCTGCTTTTTCCTAGTAGAAGGGCTACTGGCAGGACTTTTATCACACTGGTTCAAACAAAAAAAAGAACTGCTGCCTCACGCTATCGGCGTAAGTTTTATTTTCGCTTCCAGCCATATCATTTTACTCGCCTTATTTTGTTATCCCCACACATTTACACCATCAATTGAAGATTGTGCTCTCCAGGTAATGATCACGACAGCTTTAGGTACCGGTTGTTTTATCGGTCTTATCATGGACAGTTATAAACAGAAGGATATTCTTGAAGGGCTGGCGGCAAAAATTGCACTGAATGTTACTAATAGTTCAATTTCTATTTTGCAGAATGGTTTCGATCAAAATGCCGCCCAAAAAATTACGGAAAGCATCCTGCAAAACGTCAAATCCTTTGACGTTGTCTGTATTACCTCTAACTATCAGCTGCTTGGCTGCGCAGCCTGTGAACAAGAACAGCCATTTCTTGACTACCTGCAGAGAGACCTGGAAACACTGCTATCAGAAAAATTTTGCCTGAACAATAAAAAGCTTACTGTACTTACTTCTTATCAGGCTTTGCCGCTGGCAAACGATACTGCCACGATTGGTTATCTTTGTGTGGGACATATAGTTGCAGAAAAAATGACTGCCTTTGAAACAAAGCTGGCTGAAGGTATCGCAACAATGCTTTCTACGCATATCGAAATCAATCAGATCAAAGAACGTACTAAACTGCTGGCTAATGCTGAAATAAAAGCTCTACAGGCACAGATCAATCCGCATTTTTTATTCAATGCCCTAAATACGATCAGCTATTATTGCAGCGTACAGCCTCAGACAGCAAAAAAACTTATCAATTATCTGGCTGATTATTACCGCCAAAACCTTGCTGATCCAAATACATTAATTTCCCTGCGGCAGGAACTGCAGCACATCAATGCCTATATTAATATTGAAATAGCACGTTTCGGCGACAAACTAAAAATAAATTATGAAATTGATGACACAGCCTTTTTTAAGGTTCCAGCCCTAATTTTACAGCCAATAATTGAAAATTCTGTCAAACATGGTCTACGGTCAAAATTAGATGGCGGCACTATCACTATAACAGTCAGCCAAGATACAGAATATTTTTTTATATCCGTGCATGACGATGGCATTGGCATTCCTGAAGTAAAACTGGCTTCGCTGCTTCTTGATATCCCTGGCCGTAAATCCATTGGCCTGACTAATATACATAAACGTCTAATGGCAATTTACGGCCCGGACAACGGTCTTCATATAGACAGCACATATGGTACAGGTACTACCGTCAGTTTTAAAATACCAAAGCAAGAGGAGGATTGAAATGCTAAAAATAGTTATCGCAGATGATGAATTTCCGTCCCGCCAAGAACTGCGAGCCTTACTGGAAACTAACAGCAATTTGGAGATCATTGCTGAATGTGAACATGGAGAGGCAGTACTTGATTATTTTTCAAACAATACTGCTGACGCTGTTTTTTTTAGATATTGAAATGCCAGTATTAGACGGACTGGCCGTTGGCGAGAAACTTAAAACTTTGCCCAACCCTCCGAAAATAATTTTTTCCACAGGCTTCGATCAATTCGCAGTACGAGCCTTCGAACTTGAAGCTTTCGATTACATTCTTAAGCCCTATACTAAGACACGCCTGCAGGCAACTGTTATAAAATTGCAAAAAGTTTTGCAGAATCAATCTCAGCAGCATTTGCCATCCCGCTGTAATTTTCCTATCAAGCTCTCTATTTGGAACAACAATAAACTTTTAGTCTTTAATCCCAAAGAAGAAATTTATCTTATCAAAACAGATACCAGTAAAAAAATACTGATCTATACCAATAAAGGTATTCTGGAATCAAACCTGCCTTTAAAAACTTTGGAAGAAAAACTACGTCCCTGCGGTTTTTTGAGAACTCACAAAAGCTATATTGTTAATATGAATAAAGTGCGCGAAATCATTCCCTGGTTCAATGACACTTATATACTGACCGTTGAAAACTGCCTGGAAAAGGAAATTCCCGTATCACGGCACTTTATTCAAAGTTTTAAAACTTTCCTCAATTTATAGCCATTTGGGTTCCCAACTCCATTCACTAAATGTTTCCTTAAATTTACAATTATTTAACTTTTTATATTCCTACTATCCTTGTAGAATTTAGTTAAAATGTTATAATGAAAATATCAAGGCAAATTATTTTAGGAGGTGTCAAGCTATGGCACGATTTACTTTACCACGTGACATTTATTATGGCTCGGGTGCAATCGACGAATTAAAAAATCTGAAAGGCTACAAAAAGGCAATGATCCTCACCGGTGGCAGTTCTATGAAACGGGGCGGTTTTTTGCAGAAGGTCGAAGATATCCTGCATGAAATCGGTGTGGAAACCCAGCTTTTCGAAGGCATCGAACCAGATCCGTCTATCGAGACCGTCTTTAAAGGTGCCGCAGCCATGCGCAAATTCCTTCCTGACGTTATCATCGCTATCGGCGGCGGTTCACCTATAGATGCGGCGAAAGCCATGTGGGTCTTTTACGAGCACCCCGAAGCAACATTTGAAGAAATCAAGAAACCTTTCAATATACCCAAACTCAGGAATAAGGCTATTTTCGTAGCAATTCCTTCTACAAGCGGTACGGCAACAGAAGTAACTGCATTCTCGGTCATTACTGATTACTCTACTAATATAAAATATCCGCTGGCAGATTTTGAAATCACGCCGGATATTGCTATTTTGGATACCGATATCCCTCTGACCATGCCGAAAACTTTGACTGCTCATACAGGTATGGATGCTTTGACCCATGCAATCGAAGCTTATGTCGCGTCTGCACGCAGCGATTTCTCTGACCCGCTGGCACTTAAAGCTATTAGTGATATTTATGACAGTTTGATTGACAGCTATTATGGTGATAAAAATGCACGAGGCAAAATGCATATTGCTCAATGCCTGGCTGGGATGGCTTTCTCGAATGCACTTTTAGGTATAGCCCACAGCCTGGCCCATAAAACAGGTGCGATGTTCGATATCCCGCACGGCTGCTGTAATGCGATCCTGCTACCGTCTGTTATCCAATATAATGCCAAAGTTTGTGCTGACAGATATGCAACTATAGCGCGTATGCTGGGACTTACCGGTAATACAGATAAACAGCTGACTGATGCACTTATCGATTCAATCAAAGAATTGAACAAAAAACTTGGTATCGCCCAAACCTATAAAGAAAACGGCGTCAGCGAAGAATTATTCAAACAACATATAGATGAAATCGCCGCCAATGCAGTATTGGATCCCTGCACTGGTTCTAATCCGAGAAAAATTGATGCTGAAGGTATGAAGAAGGTTCT
>OGER01002544.1_pt1 | contig 10326 bp, 10 predicted proteins | sample 1570691 | NCBI WGS metagenome assembly OGER01 (sample SAMEA2582143, study PRJEB24529) | metagenome | biome: Human gut stool | place: China | collected 2011
GGAAAAGCATACGACAATAAAGTCGCTGCGATCCAAGACCTCGAAGCGCTCGCCGCTCCCTATGCCATAGGACGCGATATGCACATCGGAGATACGATCATCGGCATTAAAGGCAGAGTCGGATTCGAAGCAGCCGCACCCATGCTTATTATCGCCGCACATAAGATGTTGGAAAAACACACCCTCACCAAATGGCAACAATATTGGAAAGATCAAGTAGGCACATGGTATGGAATGTTTTTACACGAAGCTCAATACCTCGAACCGGTCATGCGCGATATAGAGGCTTTTCTCGATAGTTCGCAACAAAACGTTACCGGACGTGTAATCATCGAACTACACCCTTATCGCTATGTTTTAGTGGGGGTCGAAAGCGATTACGATCTCATGAAATCGGACTTTGGCGAATACGGCGAAGTAAATAAAGCGTGGAGTGCCGACGATGTAAAGGGCTTTACCAAAATTCTGGGCAACCAAATGAAAATTTTCTATTCCGTACAAAATAAAAACAAAAAATAAATTGTAGATTAGGCGCTGAATTAAACTATTAAACCCGTAATTATGATAAAAGTAGGTATCATCGGAGGGGCCGGCTACACCGCCGGAGAACTTATAAGACTATTGATCAACCACCCCGATGTAGAAATCATTTTCGTTCACAGTGAAAGTAACGCCGGAAACAAAATTACCGACATACATACCGGCCTGTTCGGTGAAACCGATCTCATATTCACCAGCGAAACTCCTTTCGACGAGATAGACCTGCTTTTCTTCTGCACGGCACACGGAGATACCCGTAAATTCATAGAGAGTCACAACCTTCCCGAGGAACTGCGCATCATCGATTTATCGACCGACTATCGGCTCGATGCTCCCGGTAATGACTTCATATACGGTCTGCCCGAATTGAACAGGAAATACATCATTCGTTCTAAACGAGTGGCCAATCCCGGCTGTTTTGCTACGGCCATTCAATTGGCTCTGCTGCCATTGGCAAAAAATCTGCTGCTGAACAATGAAATCCATGTGCACGCAATCACCGGATCGACAGGAGCCGGACAAAAACCGTCGCAGACGTCTCATTTCAGTTGGCGCAACGACAATATTTCCATTTATAAACCTTTCACTCATCAACATTTGGACGAAATACGCCAGAGCCTGTCCAAACTGCAAAACAGTTTCTCGGCTCCGATCAACTTTATTCCGGTCAGAGGGAATTTCTCTCGGGGTATTTTCGCTTCGCTGTATCTCGACTGCCCTGTCGAAATAGAGCTATTGAAAGATTTATACAATTCATATTACGACGATCATAATTTTACATTTCTCACCGACAAAATGCCCGACTTGAAACAAGTTGTCAATACCAATAAATGTCTGTTGTATCTCGAAAAACATGATAACAAACTGCTCATCGTTTCTGTGATCGACAATTTATTAAAAGGGGCATCGGGACAAGCTGTGCATAACATGAATCTGCTTTTCGGATTGCATGAACGGGTTGGCTTGCATTTAAAACCATCGGCTTTTTAACAAAAAGATATGAAACTTTTCGACGTATATCCCCTGTTCGATATAGAAATAAAATCGGGGAAAGGCTGTTATACTTACGATACAGAAGGGAATGAATATCTCGACCTCTACGGTGGTCATGCCGTCATTTCCATCGGACACTCGCACCCTTATTATATAAACAAAATCACCGAACAGGCACAAAGACTTACATTTTACTCCAACTCGGTCAAAAACAGTCTCCAACAGCAATTGGCAGATAAATTAGGGAAAATATCGGGATATGAAGACTATTCCCTATTCCTCATCAATTCGGGAGCGGAAGCCAATGAAAACGCTTTGAAGCTGGCCTCGTTCCACACGGGGAAGAAAAAGGTAATAGCTTTCTCCAAAGCATTTCACGGGAGAACCTCTGCCGCAGTGAAAGTAACCGACAACCCCAAAATAGTCGCTCCCATCAACGACACTTTTGAAGTGGCTTTTTTACCGCTCAACGACATCGAACGAGTGAAAAAAGAAATTTCGAAGGGAGATGTCTGCGCCGTTATTATCGAAGGCATACAAGGTGTAGGAGGAATACAAGTACCCGACACACAATTTTTGAAAGAACTTAGAAATATATGTACACAAAATCAGGTCGTTCTCATTCTCGATGAAGTACAATCGGGATATGGTCGAACCGGAAAATTTTTCGCACACCAACACTCCGGCATACGCCCCGATTTGATTACTGTCGCAAAAGGAATGGGCAACGGATTTCCCATCGGCGGGGTCCTCATCAGCCCTGCTTTCACACCGGTCTACGGTATGTTAGGAACCACCTTCGGAGGGAATCATTTAGCCTGCACCGCCGCTTGTGCTGTCCTCGATGTCATGCAAAAAGAAAATTTAATCGAGAATGCAGCCACTGTCGGAGAGTATCTCATATCCCAGCTCAAAACAATACCGCAAATTAAAGAAATAAGAGGTAAAGGCCTAATGATAGGACTCGAATTCGATTACCCGGTCAAAGAACTTCGGAACAAGCTACTCTTCGAGCAACATGTATTTACGGGAGCTTCGGGAACGAATGTCATTCGACTGCTTCCGCCCCTGACGCTATCCAAAGAACAAGCAGATAGTTTTATCGGCAAACTTAAAAACATACTCTCATGAAGATATCAATTATCGGAGGCGGGAACATGGGGGGAGCCATAGCCCGCGGATTATCTCAAAGTTCAATCGTTGCCCCGTCGGAAATCACAGTCAGTAACCGAGGAGAAGAAAAACTAAACGAACTCAAATCATTTAATCCTTCGATTCATACGACCACCGACAACAAAGAAGCCGTCAAGGATGCCGATGTTATCATTTTGGCCGTTAAACCCTGGATACTCGACAGTGTGGCATACGACATACGTGAAGTGCTGGACTTTCCCCGGCAAATCATCGTTTCGGTGGTAGCGGGTATCACATTGGAAAGATTGTCCGAATTATTCTCATCGGAAGATGCGGCTCCGGCTATTTTTAGAGTAATACCCAATACGGCCGTCTCTATTCGACAAAGTATGACTCTCATTTCGCCCTACAATGCCGTACCGGAACAAATAGATTATATTCGGTCTCTATTCGACAGCCTCGGGAAAAGCCTTCTCATCGAAGAGAATCTGATGACAGCAGGGACAGCACTCTGCTCCTGCGGAACAGCTTTTGTCGTGCGGTATATTAGAGGGGCCATCGAAGGTGGAATAGAAATGGGAATTTATCCCAAAGATGCGGCTTTACTCGTAGAACAAACGGTCAAAGGTGCAGCGGAATTATTATTGACTAACGGCTCCCACCCCGAAGTCGAGATAGACAAAGTAACTACTCCCGGCGGTATTACCATAAAAGGTCTGAACGAAATGGAAGCCGCAGGATTCTCCTCCGCAGTTATCCGAGGATTGAAAGCCGCCAAATAACAAAATCGGGTTCTATTCTCACTACCATCATAAGCCCCGTTAGAGCAGACTAACGGGGCATTTTTGTAAACCATACAAGGAGTCGTTTGTTTTCTTTTCGATTATATTGGTTACCAATCAAAGATAAGATACACCTTAACTCAAAAAAAACGAATAGACCTGTCTTGTTCTATGCGTAACTTTCACTATCTTTGACGCTACGAAGATACGATGCGATTCGGCATAGCCAAGCCGGAAACAAGATTTCCGTTTGCTTCTGCTCTCATCTTTCACTATCTTTGAAAATTAATTTTACAATCACTCAACGACTATGTCAGTAAATAAGGTTATTCTGATAGGGAATGTAGGGAAAGACCCAGATGTTCGATACCTCGAAAACAATGTATGTGTCGCCAATTTCACATTGGCTACGACCGAGCGTGGATATACGACCCAAAGCGGTATACAAATACCCGATAAAACAGAATGGCACAACATCGTAGTTTGGCGCGGATTAGCCGAAATAGCAGAAAAGTATGTCCGCAAAGGGACTCAACTATATATCGAAGGCAAAATTCGCACTCGTTCATGGGAAGACCAAAACAAGATTCGTCGATACACAACCGAAATTTATGTCGACAATATGGAATTATTGGGCCGACGCGACGGGCAATCATCACCGAGTTCTGCACCGGTAATGTCCCAGTCGCAAAATAATCCCTCTCCGGCAAACACAAGTTACAATTCCCCGATTGAAAATAGTAGCGATGATGATTTGCCTTTCTAATATAATATTGTAATTTTGCGAGAAATTAACTGGTATCTATGTATTTATAAAATGGAGAAATACGGCCGAAATAGATAAAATTCGGCAGATACCCATTGTTTAACTAATCCCACTGATTCTTGGACCCAGATTCGTATTTATCGGTATTCTCCTCAGCCATAGAAATTACAGCTCCGTCAGGAGGAGCTATTTTAGCAATCGTATTGGCCGGATTATTTTTGTGTGTTTCTGCATTTGTCTCAGCTTCTGAAATAGCCTATTTCTCCCTCACGTCCGAAGAGTTACAAGAATTCGACGAAGAATCCCCTCGGGATCGTTTAGTCAAACGATTACTCGCCCGCCCCGAACACCTTTTAGCTACGATACTTATATCAAACAACTTAGTCAATGTAGCAGTCGTTATCCTTTGCAATTTTTTCTTCTCAGATATTCTACACTTCAATAGTGAAGTATTGGACTTTATTTTCCAGACAATCCTGCTCACCTTCCTCCTTCTCTTATTCGGAGAAGTGATTCCTAAATTTTATGCAAATCTAAAACCTGTCGTTTGGGCTAGGAAAAGCTGCAAAGGATTGTCTTTATTAGGAAAAATATTCTCCCCGCTGGCCAATTTCTTGGTTCGTTCAACCCATATCGTAAATAAACGTATCGTACGAAAAAACACCAACATTTCCATGAATGAACTTTCGCAGGCTCTGGAAATGACAAATGTCGGAGCTAACGACGAAAAAGAAATGCTCGAAGGGATTATAAAATTCGGAGGTAAAACGGTCGAAGAAGTCATGACAGCCCGGGTCGACATCACCGATATTGAAATGCGGACAGATTTCAAACAACTCCTCGACACGATTATCGAAACCGGATACTCCCGGCTCCCGGTCTACGATACGACCGAGGACGACATTAAAGGAATCATATACAGTAAAGACCTATTACCCTACATTGGTCAAGAGGCATCGTTCGATTGGCACAAATTAATGCGCCGAGCTTATTTCGTTCCCGAGACGAAAATGATAGACGATTTGTTAGAAGAATTCCGCACGAAAAAAATACACATGGCAATCGTTGTCGATGAGTTCGGAGGCACATCGGGAATAGTGACTATGGAAGATATTTTGGAAGAAATAGTCGGTGACATCAGCGACGAATATGACGAGGAAGAGAAAAACTATACGAAGATAGATGAAAACACCTATATATTCGAAGGGAAAATACTTTTAAATGACTTTTACAAAATCACAGGACTAGACGAAAATGAATTCGGTGACAAAGCAGAAGATGCCGAGACGCTGGCCGGACTTATTTTAGATATCAAAGAAGACTTCCCCAAAATAAAAGAACAAATCGATTATGGAAGATGCCAGTTCATCGTACTCGAACTAGACAAACGGCGTATCGGTAAAGTAAAAGTGATTATCAATTCCCCTTCGGAAGAGTGAAGCAAACCATCGATTCATATCCACACTTTCACATGCGATTGAATAAAGCCATACTATATACGACCCTCTTCATAACTATGGGACCGGTAATATTTTCCTGCCACAGAAAATATACACCTCTTCCAGACGGATACTTTCGTATAGACCCATACCCCGAAGAATATAAAGAAATGACTTTATTATCCCCTTTTATTTCTTTCGAAATTCCAGACGGGACAACAGCTACCCTCGACAAAGACACCACATTACACAAAAACGACGTTAAATGGCTAAACATAAGATATCCTCGTTATAGAGCCACTATTTATTGCAGTTATCACATCTTGCACAAAAATCTCGAAAGCCTGCTGAACGAAAGTAAAGACTTGGTTTACAGGCAAAGTATTCGTCCGGACTTCATAAAAGCAGGTAATTACGAAGATCCTGAACGAAAAATCTATGCAACCTTGTATAACCTCTCTGCCGAAAGTGCTACGCCTTTACAATTTGTAGTTACCGACAGTACCCGATACTTGCTGAGAGGAGCTCTTTATTTCGATGAATCCGGCAAAAGCGACTCTATCGCTCCGGTCATCGACTACTTATCAGATGATATTATTCACCTAATCGAAAGTATCGAAACTCGTGCCGAATAATGCCTTTTCACGAACACATATCGACAAAATTCGGAGCAACAATCGTTTTGTGGCAGCTCACAGAAAATGAACAGACCATAGCCACCCTGCTTTCAGAAAAAGAGCGAAGCCTCATAGACTCACAAAATCTTTCCCCCAAGCGATTCTGCGAACGAGCTGCCTCCCGATTATCGCTAAACAGAATAAAAGAAACTCTAAACGACGATATAACCTACACCGCCGAGGGTAAACCCCACTTACTCAGGAAGTCCGGTCACATATCGATTTCACACACAAAAGAATGGGTAGCTGTGGCTTACCATCCTTTCTTACCGATAGGAATAGACATCGAACGAATCGGCGAAAAAATAGAAAAAGTAGCCCCACGCGTATTTAACGCCCCTGAATTGAATATATCATCAGAGAATCGGGGAAAATGGTTACACATCTGCTGGTCGGCAAAAGAAGCCCTTTTCAAAGCTATACCCGAGACCGGGATAGACTTTCGGGAACACTTGCATATCGTCCCCGCCCTCCTTACAGAAGAAGGCTACCTATCGGCGTGGGAGACTCGTACCGAAGCCACAAAAGCCTACACCGTTTGGTATCGCATATACGATGATTTCGTACTCGTCTGTACGGTCCCTTTACAATAATTCGGCCTTAAACCCGGCGGCACGCACAGCCTCTACAACTTTCTCCGCAGGCACATCGGCTTTCACCGTCAATAATTTATCGGGAGACGACAAATCGATACTCCACTGCTCAGGAGTCAAAAACGTATTTAGCTGTTCCGCTATCTTGGCAACACAACCGGCACACTTGGCCGAAGTTTTTACTTGTATCATTTCACTATATTTTTTAATTATTCTTTATCGTAACCTCAAACTGTTGAGTATCACCGATACCGAGCTGAATGCCATAGCAGCACTCGCCCACATGGGAGACAATAATATCCCTACGGGATAAAGGACTCCGGCTGCAATAGGGATGCACACTACATTATAACCGAAAGCCCAAAAAAGATTCTCCCGGATAATTCTTACGGTCTTTCGCGATAGCTTTATCGCTCTCGGCAACAAAGCCAAGTCCGAGTTCATCAAAGTCACCATAGCTATATCCATAGCCACATCGGTTCCCTTTCCCATAGCCACACTCACATCGGCCCGTGCCAATGCCGGTGAATCGTTAATGCCATCGCCGACCATAGCCACACATTTGCCCCGACGTTGCAAATCCAAGACAAAACGTTCCTGATCATCGGGCAAAACGCCCCATTCATAATGGGTAATTCCTGCTTGACGAGCGATTTCGGAAGCCGCAGACTCTTTATCACCGGTAAGCATACAAACCTCTACTCCGTACGACTCCAATTGACGTACTGCCTCTTTCGAATTTTCCTTCAAAGCATCTTTTACTTCAAAAGCAGCTACCAACGAATCTCCTTTACCAAAATAGATAGAAAACAAATCGGGTAATAAAACACCCACATTCTCTTCCGCCAATGCCTTGCTTCCAATCCAGAATTTCTCACCTCGGTATTCACACATTACACCTTTTCCCGTAATACTTTCAAAAGCCGATATTTCGACAGGCTTGACCCCCTTCTGTCGCAAATACTCCGAAAGCGACACTGCCAAAGGGTGCTCCGAACGCATTTCGGCCGCCAACAATACCGACACATACTCTTCGAAACCAGAGTATAATTTCTCGCCGACCACCTTCGGCGTTCCTTCGGTCAAGGTTCCGGTCTTATCCAGAACAATTGCATTCACACGGCACATGTTCTCCAAAGCAAAGGCATCTTTGATGAGGATATGCTGTTGCGCCGCTTTACCGATACCTACGGTTAAAGCGGTAGGCGTAGCCAATCCTAATGCACACGGACAAGCGATAACCAATACCGAGACTGCGGTTAATAACGCATAGGGAAACATGTTCCACCCGGCAACCGAAATCCAAATCACAAAAGTAAGTATAGATAACAAAATAACTACCGGTACAAAAACAGACGAAACCTTATCGACCACCCCCTGAACAGGAGCCTTACTCCCCTGCGCCTCCTGAACCATACGAACCATACGGGCAAGTACGGTATCGGCTCCCGAAGCCTGCACGTTCAACAAAAAAGCGCCACGCTGGTTCAACGTTCCGGCCAAAACCCTATCCCCGGCTTGTTTCTTCACGGCCTCAGACTCCCCGCTGATCATACTTTCATCTACATAAGAACCACCTTCCAAAACAGTCCCGTCCACCGGTATTTTCTCACCGGGGCGAACACTCACTGTATCCCCGGGAAGAAGCATAGCAATAGGTACATCTTTTTCTTCCCCGTCCTTTCCGACCAGCCTTGCCGTCTTGGGCTGCAATCCCATTAAAGAACGGATAGAAGCCGATGTGCTCTGCTTAGCCCTCGCTTCCAATAATTTCCCCGACAAAACAAAAGCTATAATCATAGCAACCGCTTCGTAATAGACATGCGGAACAAGTCCCAAAGAAAGCCAAAAATACGGATAAATCGTACTGAACAAGCTGAACAGAAAAGACACGGCAGTACTCAACATTACCAAAGTGTCCATATTGGCTCGTCCTCGTTTTACAGCCTTCCAACCCGATACATAGAACGAACGCCCCCAATATAACACCGGAAGAGTCAGTGCGAGCAATATCCAAGTAAGAATCTGTGAAGGAGAATGAAAAATCATCGACAATACCATCACCGGCAATCCGAAACTCCAAGCACCAATGGTTCTTCTTCGCAAATCGAGATAAAGACGATGTTCGGCATCAATAGCATCAGCCTCCGCATTTTCCGAAATAACCAAGTCATATCCTGCGGCACTTACCGCAGCCTGCATATCCTTCAACGAAATCTTATCGGGATCATAAACCACCTGCAATGTATTAGCCGAAAAATTCACACTTGCCTCTTCGACCCCGGTCAACTCCCGAACAGTCTTCTCGACTGTTGCCGCACAAACGGCACAACTCATTTCCAAAACGGGTATTACTCTTTTTTCCATACTATCCCTTTAATTAGAAATTAACACCCTATCCTCGATTTTGCTCACCAAATCGAAAAAAAAATAACCTTTCAGGCATCGCCTCCATCATCGAGCTGCTGCAACATGGTGCACTTTCCGTTCAACACGGCTCCGGGCTCTATCGCCAACCGTCGAGCCTGTATATCGCCCTCCAAAGAAGATGTCGCTTTCAACACCAACATCTCGGCCACCATTACATTACCGGTTATACGCCCTACCACTTCGGCATTCACAGCAACAATATCCCCTATCACCTGACCGGTCTCCCCGATGACAACCTTACCCTGACATTCCAATCGTCCCTCCAAAGCCCCGTCTATGCGAATATCTTTTTGCGAAACTATCTTCCCGACAATCGTAGTCTCCGCTGTCAGAGCATTATGCGCCATACCCGAAAAAGTATTATCCTTTGCCATAATATAATCTTATTTATTGACTCCAAAGATAACATAAACCAAAGGTAAAAACAAGTTTACCAGATTTTACGAGATACAGTCCATCTCCACATCTCATACAAAAAGAAAAAAATCTATTGAAATCATTCTATTCTAATCTCATAATCATAAAAAGATATTATAAGAAACCTGTTTTTTCCCTATATTTGCTCCATAAAACAATCTGTATGAGAACCTCCATTCACATCGGGGCCCTGCGCTTCTACGCCCATCACGGAGTACTGCCCCAAGAACAAAAAGTAGGGAACTATTTCAAAGTAGAAACTACTCTTTATACGGACTTCTCCCGAGCTCTCGTTACGGACGAACTGACCGATACACTCAACTACGCAGAAGTCTGTAAAATCATTTCTGACGAAATGGCTATACCCTCTCGCTTACTTGAACACGTTGCAGGACGAATCACCAACTCGCTTCGTTCTCATTATCCACAAATAACAGGAGGTCGATTAATCGTTACCAAAGAAAAGCCTCCAATCCCCGGCGACATTCGCGATGTGTCGGTCATTGTCGAATGGTAGGCCTTCTTCCCAAACTAACGGTCAGCGGGAATTTTGTC
>OGER01002548.1_pt1 | contig 10314 bp, 9 predicted proteins | sample 1570691 | NCBI WGS metagenome assembly OGER01 (sample SAMEA2582143, study PRJEB24529) | metagenome | biome: Human gut stool | place: China | collected 2011
ATAATTTATAGATTTTTATATAAAATTATATATTATTTATAACAGCTTTAAGCCTTCATTTATTAAGTTTTATCTTTATCAACTAAAAAATAATTTGTGTAAAAATCCTAACAGATTAAACCCTTCTGTTACTTCTTCTGTCGTTACCATATCTACACTACCAACAACATTTCCCTGATATAATAAATCAACTGTTCCCACTTTAGCACCTTGTTTTAATGGAGCATCTATATATGCTGGTAAATTCATTTTCCAGGAAAAATCATCTACATTATCTGTATCCATGACTAAATAAGTAAAAGGCTGTATAGGTTTTACTGTAGTCTTATAATTAGTGCTATTATGCGTATATATACTAGAAATTAATTTCTGTTCATCAACAGTTTTCATTTCTTTTATATGTTTAAATCCATAATCCAATAAAGCTCTGCCCTCAACAAAACGAGCTCTACTATCTGATGTTTTCAATACTACGGCAATAAGTGTAACACCATTTTTTTGTGCAGAAGCTACTAAACAGCCACCAGCAGCATCAGTATACCCTGTTTTTATACCAGTTACATCATCATAATTCCACAATAAACGATTTGTACTACCATAGATATCTTTTCGTTCCGCTGGATTTACCCACTGTATCTCTTGTTCTTTTGTTGATACTATCTTACGGAATTTTTCATTTTGATATGCATATTGATATGCATATCTTGCAATCTTAGCTAAATCTCTAGCTGTTGTATAATGATTTGGGTCTGTCAATCCATGAGGATTATTAAAATGTGTATTAGTAGCGCCAATTTCTTTTGCTTTATCATTCATCATTTGCACAAAAGTTTCTAGAGAACCTTTTCCTACATAATAAGCAATAGCAGCGGCACCATCATTACCAGAAGCTAGCATTGTAGCTTGCAACAGTTCTGACATTTTTATTTTATCGCCTTCATTTATATAAATAGCAGAACCTTCTACACCTACAGCACGTTTATCAACTTCAACAATGTCATCATCATTTGCATTTTCCAATCCAAGTATGCAAGTCATCATCTTAGTCGTACTTGCAGGCATTGCCTTAGCATCTGGATTTTTTTCATAAAGAACTCTACCTGTAGTTGCATCTATCAAAATTGCAGCTTGAGCAGTCATATCTTGTAGATTATCTGCTGTAACAGGAATATATGGTTTTGATTCATCTACTGGTGGAGCATCATCTACTATGCTATCCATAGCCCTTGCTGGGTTAAATGCTATAAAAATTTGTACAAAAACTATACTAAAAATTATAAGTCGTTTAAAAATCATCTCATTCACTAGCTAATCGTCCTATCACAAAAAATGTACCACGAGCTTTGGCACATAATTTATTATCTTTATTAAAAACTTCACATTCAGCAACTACTGTACTTCTTCCATTATGAATAATCATTCCTTTTACAATAGCCACATCTTCCATATCAATAGATTTTAAAATATTAATATTAAAATCCAAAGTTACTACTTTCTTTCCCACACTAAGACAGGCTGCACCCATAGCCATATCGCAAAGGGACATAATCACGCCACCATGAGCTATGCCATAAACATTTGTATGTTCATGTTTAATTGTCAGACTAACACATACATTACCCTTATCAATCGAAACAATATCTACACCTAAATGTTTTGTAAAGGGATTATCTTCATAAAAATTGTTGATATAATCACTTATACTTTTCATATTATCTTGATTAAATTGTTTCACACTTTTTCACCTGCCTTTATAGATAAATTTTATTATAATTTACGTTTTTTTTGATTTCAAGAAAAAGCTAACTTTTTTATTTATTTCTTAATATAGAAATAAACCAACCAAAAATTTTTTCTATGAATAAAATTCTATAAGGTAAAATAAACAGCATTTAACATTATATATTGAGAGATTTTCAGATATAATTTACTTTAACAAATAAAAATTTATCCATTATTATAAGGCTTTCACCTTGTCATAAAACCAATATTTAAAAATAACATTTCTTTTGATTTATTGTGTTTTAGTTATGGAAATGACAGAAATGATGTTCAATTAAAGTTTTTTTAGAAAATTTCTTATTTTTTTCCAAAATGCACTAGTCATTTTTGCAATTTTTAGTTATAATTAACAAAGACATAATTTTCAAACGATAATGTTAAATATACAATTATGTTCTATGATGTATTAAGAGAGGGGTTTATTTATAATGGAAACTACACTTATTATTGAAAACAAAACTGGCTTACATGCACGTCCTGCATCTATGTTTGTACAGGAAGCTAACAAATTCAGCTCCAAAATCAAACTTACTGCTAAAGGTAAAACTGTTGATGCTAAAAGCATTCTTATGATCATGAGCCTTGGTCTTACTCAGGGTACTGAACTCACTATCAGTGCTGAAGGTGACGACGCTCAAGCAGCTCTTGATGCTCTTACTGGTCTCATCAAAAACAAATTCGGTGAAGAATAATTTCTAAACTGAGAGTTAATGAGAGAGGGGGATTTGTACTTTGCCGTACGAATTAAGAGGAAAAGGAGTTATTACTGGTATTTCTATTGCCAAAGTAATGAAACTCGGAGAAGATTTACAATCTTATATTGATGCTTACACTCCAGGAACTGCTGAAGAAGAAGTATCAAAAATTAAAGAAGCTTTAGCTTATGCAGCTGAAGTACTTCAAACAAATATTAAAACACTTCGTGATAAAGGCATGCTTGAACAAGCAGGCATTATGGAAGCACATCGTATGATGGTACAAGACCCTATGCTCGAAGAAAATGCTATGTTAAAACTCGGCGCTTGTGGAAGTGCACCAAAAGCTGTACTTGAAGCGTCTGAAGAAAATGCATCTATCTTTGAACAAATGGACGACACTTATTTCCGTGAACGTGCTGTAGATATCCGCGATGTTGGTAAACGCGTAACAAGACGTATTTTAGGTCTTAAAGAAAAAACAGTTGATGGTGGTGCTGTAATTCTCTGCGGAGAAGAAATTGAACCATCTGTTATCGCTAACATTCCTACTGAAAAAATTGCTGGTGTAATTTTAGGTAATGGTAGTACTACTTGCCATGCTGTAATCATTGCCAAAGCAAGAGCTATCCCTACTGTTGCAGGTCTTGGCGATAAAATTAAAGATATTCCTGATAATGCTGAAGTTATCTTAAATGGTGAAACTGGTGAAATCTTTGTCGAACCAACTGAAGATTTAATCGCTTCCTATCAGGTAAAATTAGAAGAACAACGCCGCTTAAAAGAACATTATGCTCAGCTTTCCAAACTTCCTACAGTAACTAAAGATGGTGTAGAAGTTGACCTTATGGCTAACATCAGCACTCATTTAGATGTTGAAGCTGCTATGAAATTTGGTGCTAAAGGTGTTGGCTTATTCCGTTCTGAATTCTTATTCATGGGTAGAGATACTATTCCTGATGAAGAAACTCAATTTAAAGCATATAAAGAAGCTATTGAAAAATGCAATGGTCATTTATGTGTAATTCGCACAATGGATATCGGTGGCGATAAACCACTCCCTTACTTAAATATCCCAGAAGAAGAAAATCCTTTCTTAGGTTACCGTGCAATTCGTATTTGTTTAAACCGTCGTGAAGTATTTATGCCACAGGTTAAAGCTATTTTACGTGCTGGTCTTTATGGTAAAGCAGCAATGATGCTCCCAATGGTTATCAACGTAGAAGAAGTAAAACAAGTACGTGCAATTATCGAAGAAGCTAAATCACAGCTTGCTCATGAAGAAAAACCATTCTCCAATAATGTTCAACTTGGTATCATGGTTGAAACTCCAGCAGCTGCTGTAATGACTCCTGTACTTGCTAAATATCTTGATTTCTTTAGCATTGGTACTAATGACCTTGTTCAATATACACTTGCTGTTGACCGTGTTAACACTAATGTAAGTTATCTTTATAATCACTTTAATCCAGCTGTTCTTCGCCTCATTAAACTCACTATTGAGTCTGCTCGTAATAATAATATTTGGGTAGGTATGTGCGGTGAAATGGCTAGTGACCCTAATGCTGCTGCTATCTTAATGGCAATGGGTATCAATGAACTTTCCATGAGTGCTCCATCTATTCCACGCGTAAAAGAAAAAATCCGTTCCATAACATCTGCTCAAGCTAAAGCAGCTTTAGACACTGTTATGACTATGGAAGATGGAAACGCTATTAAAGAATATCTTCAAACAGCATTATAATAATGACAGATAATATTAATTCTGCTCATGGTAAAGAGCAAAATATCAAGATGAATTTGTTAAAATGGTTAAACGAAGGAAAAGATCCTTATAGTATCATTTATGAATTAGCAAAATATCTTGAAACTGTATCATCTGAACCAGGTTATGCTGATATTATATTGAATGATATCAGAACTGTTTATGGCATTGGTTTAAATGAAAAAACCGTATTAAGTGATGAACTTCTTGAAGTTAGGACTCGCCTAGCTAAACTAGAAGAAGCTTTTAAACAGGCTACTAGCGATGAAGTTCAAAGTCATTTAAAATTTGCCATTGAACATCATAAAAAGAAAATACAAGAACTTGAACATAAATTAATGTAGTTTAAGCTACTTATAGAAAAGGACTTAGTTTTATAAAACTAAGTCCTTTTTATTTTAAATAAAAGTAAACATAAAAGCGACATTAAAAGCCATTAAAACTTAAAATGTCGCCTATTATCATTTATAAATTATTATCAAGCTCTATTTTGTGGAACCATATCTTTTACATCAAGAGTTCCTTCTTTAGAACGAGCAGCAAATTCTGCTGTTGCAGTGAATAATACATCACTAGAACTATTTAAAGCTGTTTCACAAGAGTCTTGGAGCACACCAATAATAAAGCCTACACCTACAACTTGCATTGCGATATCATTGCTAATACCAAAAGATGCACATGCTACTGGAATGAGTAATAATGAACCACCAGCTACACCTGAAGCACCACAAGCGCCAACTGTAGCGATTATAGATAATAATAATGCCATCAAAATATCAACTTCAATACCAAGTGTATGAGCAGCTGCCAGGGAAAGAATAGCAATTGTAATAGCAGCACCAGACATATTGATTGTTGCACCAAGTGGAATAGAGATAGAATAATTATCTTCATTTAAACCAAGACGTTTACATAAAGAAAGGTTTACTGGAATATTAGCAGCAGAACTACGAGTGAAAAATGCATATAAACCACTTTCACGAAGAGTTGCAAATACTAATGGATAAGGATTACGACGAATGTGTAAGAATACGATTAATGGATTCATAACAAGCGCAACGATGAAGAATGCTCCAAGCAATACAACAAGTAAATGAGCATAACCTAAAAGAGCACCAATACCACTTGTTCCTACTGCATTTGCTACTAAGCCCATAATACCAAATGGAGCAAAACGAATAATCCATTTTACAATTTTTGTAACAGCACTAGCTAAATCAGCAATCATAGTTTTAGTTTTATCGGAAGAAGCATGTAAAGCTACACCTGCTAAAATAGCCCAAGCTAAAATACCAATATAATTTGCATTAACTAAAGCATTAACAGGATTATCAACGATACTCATAAGTAAATTATGTAAAACTTCTACGATACCACTTGGTGGTGCTATTGTAGCATCTGCAACTTGTAATTGTAATGTAGTAGGGAATAAAAATGACATAGATACGCCTACTAAAGAAGCAAAAAATGTTCCAAGTACATACAATTTAACAATAGGTTTCATAGATGCACTAGCATTTGCATTTTTTTGTGCCATAGCGTTCATTACTAAAATAAATACCAAAATAGGTGCAATACCTTTTAAAGCTTTAACGAATAAATCCCCTAAAATAGCTACGGCAGGTACAGCTGTCGGCACAGCCACTGCAATGAAAATACCAATTATAAGCCCTAAAACTATTAGTTTTAATAAAGCCATTTCTTGATATTTTTTTCCAATACGACTTAACAAAATAATACATCTCCTTTAAAGCTGCACAATATAAAGACAAATATTTTCTCATAGTATACATCATTTTTACCAAAATGACAAGTATTATGCACTCTTGAAACTCAGATAAATATTTTTTCTTCTATATAATATAGATATAATAAAAAAAGGATTAAGAATTTTGTCATTCCTAATCCTTTTAAACTCAATGAATTTCTATAGATTTTACTACACCTTCCATAGAAGTAAAATATGTGGATATTTCTGCTAATTTTAATTTATGTGGATTAAACATTAAAATATTTAATTCTACAATATCTTCAGAAACAAATACTACCGAAAAATTTTTACTTTTTAGACCTAATTTTAATAATGCATTATAGACTTCTTTTATCTTTTCACTATCATTGATCATTCTTATTTTTATCATAATATTATCAGTTGGCACTAACCAACTATCCATTTGCGATAAAATCTCTAATATTATATACACTAATAATGAAGCAAAAACAGCAATTATATAATATCCAGCACCTACAGCTAAACCAACGCCAGATACTACCCAAATACAAGCTGCTGTTGTAAGACCAATTACATTCACACCTTCTTTAATAATAGCTCCTGCACCTAAAAAACCTATACCACTTACAACTTGTGCAGCTAATCTTGCAGGGTCAGCATTTGTTTTTCCCTCTACTTGCTCATACAATAAATTCGACAAAATCATGATTAAACAAGAACCAATACACACTAAAATATTTGTTCTAAGTCCTGCTGATTTATGTTTAAATTGTCTTTCATAACCAATTAGCGCACCTAATATCGCTGATAAAATTATTCTAAAAATATATTCAATTGCATTTTCCATATATTCACCTAAATTCTTAAAAATCAAAATCAAAAATATAAATAAATCATCTACTTCTTAAGTTTTATTATACTAAATATTAGTTTTTTTATCTCTATTACAAAATAAATTTAAAATTTTAATCTAATTTTAATCTTTTTTTAATCGAACGCATTTTTATGTTATTTTATTTCGTTTTATTTTTTTAATAAAATTAAATACATTAAAACTAATAAATAAACTTTCATTTCTCTAATAAATTCACAGATATTTTTAATTATTTTTTAATAATTTAAAATAATTCATTTGTTAGAAATTTGTGTATTTTTCTTATTTATGTTATCATTTTATTAGTTCAAAAAAAGATGTATTGAGCAGAGGAAAAAAAGTTGAGGAAACGTGGATACTCATACACAATCATTTCTCCTAACAATATATTTTTTATTGAACAAAAAATATATTGTTAGGAGGAGTTTTATTATGTCTAAAAAAACTCTTGTTTCTGCAATCACTGCCGCTCTCGTAGTTGGCGCTGCTAGCACAACTTTTGCTGCTGCAAATCCTTTCAGCGATGTTCCTGCTGATAGCTGGGCTTATGATGCTGTTACTACTCTTGCTGCTGATGGTGTTATCGATGGTTACCCAGATGGCACTTACAAAGGCCAAAACACTATGACTCGTTATGAAATGGCTCAGATCGTAGCTCGTGCTATGGCTAAAACTGACCTCGAAAAAGCTGATAAAGCTCTCGTTGACAAATTAGCTGCTGAATTCGCTGAAGAACTCGATAACCTCGGCGTTCGCGTTGCTGATCTCGAAAAGAAATCCGACAACGTTAAATGGGGCGGAGAACTCCGTTATCGTTATTATGATATCAATCGCGATTCTAGCCTTGGTGACGAAACTCATAACAAAGTTTTATTCCGTCTTGAACCAAAAGCTTATATCGGTGATTCCGGCTGGACAGCTAATGCTCGTTTAGACTATGAAATGAACCTTTCTTCTGATGAAAACAACGATGGTGTATTAGTTGACCGTGCTTGGGTTGAAGGTCCTCTCTTCGGTACTACTGTACAAGCTGGTCGTGTTCCAGTATTCACAGCTCAAGGTTTAATGTTTGATGATCGTATCTCTGGTGGTACAATTGCATTTGGTAGCGATGAATTCAAAACTACTTTAGCTGCTGGTCGCTATAATAAAGATCATGATGATGTTACTGGTACTGAAAGTGTACGTGATATCACTGCTGAATATTATGGTGTACAATTTGATTACACTCCAAATGATAATTTAGCTCTTAATGCTGGTTATACTGCATTAAATGGTATTGATGCTAACTATGCAGATAGCTACAAATCTATGGCTAGACCTGCATATGATGGTAATGATGCTAGCATCTGGTATGTTGGTGGTAAATATGCATTTGATAAAAATGTAGCATTTGTTGGTGAATATGCTCAAAATACTGATGCTGATGATGAAGATCAAGCATGGACTGCTGAACTTCAATACAAAGGTGCTAATGTAGCAGATCCTGGTTCTTGGGGTATGTATGCTGGTTACCGTCAAATCGAAGCTTATGCTTCTATTGCTCCAACTTATGATGATATCATCGGTGCTGGTTATAAAGGTGCAGTAGTAGGTGCTATGTATGTTCCTGCTGAAAACATCCTTGCTACTATCGAATACTTCGATGGTGAAGAAACTTACAGCGGTAAAGATGCAAGCAAATTCTTCGCTAATGTTGACTTCTTCTTCTGATAATCAACTAAGAATATAAAATCATAGTTATATTTAAAAGGACTAAACCTTAGATAATCTAAGGTTTAGCCTTTTTTATTTTGTGAATAAAAATTTATTTTTCTTTACAAATTTGCATTTTTTTTTCTTTTGTGCTATCATAGCTAATAGTTCAAGAAAAGAATATATTGTACAGAGGAAAAAAAGTTGAGGAAACGTGGATACTCATACACAATCATTTCTCCTAGCAATATATTTTTTATTGAACAAAAAATATATTCTATAGGAGGAGTTTTATTATGTCTAAAAAAACTCTTGTTTCTGCAATTACTGCCGCTCTCGTAGTTGGCGCTGCTAGCACAACTTTTGCTGCTGCAAATCCTTTCAGCGATGTTCCTGCTGATAGCTGGGCTTATGATGCTGTTACTACTCTTGCTGCTGATGGTGTTATCGATGGTTACCCAGATGGCACTTACAAAGGCCAAAACACTATGACTCGTTATGAAATGGCTCAGATCGTAGCTCGTGCTATGGCTAAAACTGACCTCGAAAAAGCTGATAAAGCTCTCGTTGACAAATTAGCTGCTGAATTCGCTGAAGAACTCGATAACCTCGGCGTTCGCGTTGCTGATCTCGAAAAGAAATCCGACAACGTTAAATGGGGCGGAGAACTCCGTTATCGTTATTATGATGAAAATCATGATGCATCTGCTGATAAAACTTATAACAAAGTTTTATTCCGTCTTGAACCAAAAGCTTACATTGGTAACTCCGGTTGGACAGCTAATGCTCGTTTAGACTATGAAATGGATCTTTCCTCTGATGAAAACGATAATAATGTAGAAGTTGACCGTGCTTGGGTTGAAGGTCCTCTCTTCGGTGCTACTGTACAAGCTGGTCGTGTTCCATTATTCACTGCTCAAGGTATGATTTTTGATGATCGTATTTCTGGTGCTCAAGTTGCATTTGGTAGTGATCAATTCACAACTACTTTAGCTGCTGGTCGTTACAATCCCGGTCATGATGCAACAGGCAGAAATGCTAAAGATGTAACTGCTGAATACTATGGTGTACAGTTTGATTATCAAGCAACTGACAAAATTGCTGCTAATGCTGGTTTCACTACATTCCGCGGTTGGGAAGATTCTTCCAATGATAGCAATATCTGGACTGTTGGTGGTAGCTATGCATTCGATTCCAACGTTAAATTAGTTGGTCAGTATGCTGAAGATACTGAAGCTGATGCTTTTGAAAAAGCTGGTATCGTTGAAGTTCAATACAAAGGTACAGATGTAGCTGATCCTGGTTCTTGGGGTGCTTATGCTGGTTACCGTCACCTTGGTGAAAATGCTGCAATTGCTCCAACTTATGATGATGCTTCCAGAAATCAAAAAGGTTATGTAGTAGGTGCTTCTTATGTTCCTGCTGAAAATATCCTTGCTACAATCGAATACTTCGATGGTAAAGATATGGCTACTGATACTGATGCTAGCAAATTCTTTGCTAACGTTGACTTCTTCTTCTGATAAACACTCAGTAAGACTGAAATTTAATAGTAATATACAAAGAGCAGACTTAATGTCTGCTCTTTTTTATATTTACTTTTGCTTTTAATTTTACTTATAAGTTTTTATTTATTTGATGGATTGTATAATGAAGTGCGACATCTAGAAAAATAAAAAACTCATTATGAATTTTCGTGTAAAATAAAGTTACCATACAAAACCTACACGAAAGGAAAATTCATAATGAGCTATCATCATCTTACCATATC
>OGER01002557.1_pt1 | contig 10283 bp, 10 predicted proteins | sample 1570691 | NCBI WGS metagenome assembly OGER01 (sample SAMEA2582143, study PRJEB24529) | metagenome | biome: Human gut stool | place: China | collected 2011
GTTTGTGTGAAGTGATTCACATCCGCCGTGTCGATGGAGGCGCATTATAGGGAGTTCTCCGCAGGCCGCAATAGAAAAATTGCAGAAAAATAACTGACTGCTGCATTCCCCAGCAAAACCCCGCTTTATACCTTTTTACGCACAGAGTTATCCACAATCATCAATGTAATTTCTGTATTTTTCCCACGGTAACCACTGTCAAAATTGTGATCACCATTGAAAGAGAAAAATTCGCGAGCGTTGCGCAAACGTTTTCGTTACAATGCGGGCGAAAAATAAGGATGCCCCGTTAGGGGCGTTAGCTGAGTTTTTCGCGAAAAATTCAGCTAACGCTCTCTGTAATAGTCAAATCCAGGGGATTTACCATGCAACAACGTCGTCCAGTCCGCCGCGCTCTGCTCAGTGTTTCTGACAAAGCCGGTATCGTCGAATTCGCCCAGGCACTTTCCGCACGCGGTGTGGAGCTGCTGTCTACAGGGGGCACTGCCCGTCTGTTAGCAGAAAAAGGTCTGCCGGTAACCGAAGTTTCCGATTACACCGGTTTCCCGGAGATGATGGATGGACGCGTGAAGACCCTGCATCCGAAAGTACATGGTGGCATTCTGGGCCGTCGCGGCCAGGACGATGCCATTATGGAAGAACATCAGATCCAGCCTATCGATATGGTGGTTGTTAACCTGTATCCGTTCGCCCAGACCGTGGCCCGTGAAGGTTGCTCGCTGGAAGATGCGGTTGAGAACATCGATATCGGCGGCCCAACGATGGTGCGCTCCGCCGCCAAGAACCATAAAGATGTCGCAATCGTGGTGAAGAGCAGCGACTATGACGCCATTATTAAAGAGATGGATGACAACGAAGGATCGCTGACGCTTGCAACCCGTTTCGACCTCGCCATCAAAGCCTTCGAACACACTGCCGCCTACGACAGCATGATTGCCAACTACTTCGGCAGCATGGTTCCGGCTTACCACGGTGAAAGCAAAGAAGCCGCCGGTCGCTTCCCACGCACGCTGAACCTGAACTTCATTAAGAAGCTGGATATGCGTTACGGCGAGAACAGCCACCAGCAGGCTGCCTTCTATATAGAAGAGAATGTGAAAGAAGCCTCCGTTGCTACCGCAACCCAGGTTCAGGGTAAAGCCCTCTCTTATAACAACATCGCCGATACCGATGCGGCGCTGGAGTGCGTGAAAGAGTTCGCCGAGCCGGCATGTGTGATTGTGAAGCACGCCAACCCTTGCGGCGTGGCTATCGGCAATTCCATTCTTGATGCTTACGATCGCGCGTACAAAACCGACCCAACCTCCGCATTCGGCGGCATCATTGCCTTTAACCGCGAGCTGGATGCGGAAACCGCACAGGCCATCATTTCTCGTCAGTTTGTCGAAGTGATTATTGCGCCGTCCGCCAGCGAAGAAGCCCTGAAAATCACCGCCGCCAAACAGAACGTACGCGTTCTGACCTGCGGTCAGTGGGGCGAGCGTGTTCCGGGCCTCGATTTCAAACGCGTGAACGGCGGTCTGCTGGTTCAGGATCGTGACCTGGGGATGGTCGGTGCGGAAGAACTGCGCGTGGTGACCAAACGTCAGCCGAGCGAACAGGAACTGCGTGATGCGCTGTTCTGCTGGAAGGTGGCGAAGTTTGTGAAATCCAACGCTATCGTCTATGCCAAAAACAATATGACTATCGGCATTGGCGCGGGCCAGATGAGCCGCGTGTACTCCGCAAAAATCGCCGGTATTAAAGCGGCCGATGAAGGCCTGGAAGTGAAAGGTTCCTCGATGGCTTCTGACGCGTTCTTCCCGTTCCGCGACGGTATTGATGCCGCCGCCGCTGCGGGCGTGACCTGCGTAATCCAGCCTGGCGGTTCTATCCGTGATGACGAAGTGATTGCCGCCGCCGACGAGCACGGTATTGCGATGCTCTTCACTGTCATACCAGACGAACATTTGGGAAGATATGTAGCTTCACAAACTCCAAAAAAGAATTTTATTTTTAATAATGGATGCTGTTATGTACATGCTGCTGTAACAAAGGAAGATGTAGAAAAAATAAAGGAAAAACATCCTAATGCAGAGATTTTAGTCCATCCAGAATGCAGAAAAGAAATTGCTGATATGGGAGATTATGTAGGAAGTACATCTGGAATATTGAAGTATGCTGAGAAGAGTCAGAAAGAAGAATTTATAATATGTACAGAAGTTGGGATAATGTATGAACTTAAAAAAAATAACCCTAATAAAAAATTCTATTCACCAGCAAAAGAAATGATATGTTCAAATATGAAAAAAATAGATTTGGATAAAATAATAAAAGTATTGGAAACTAATGAATCTCAAGTACATCTTGATTCAAAATTTATAGAAAGTGCAAATAAAAGTTTAGAAAAAATGCTTGAATTGGCAAAATAGAGAGGCAGGAAATGAAAAATAATTATGATGTTGTTATTGTTGGAACAGGAGCAGGAGGATGTTTTACAGCTCTTCATTTTCCTGAAGATAAAAATATTTTAATGGTTACAAAATCAGAACTTGAAGAGAGTGATTCTTTTCTGGCACAAGGGGGAATATGTGTTTTAAAAGATAAAGATGATTTTGAAAGTTTTCTGGAAGATACATTGAAAGCAGGACACTATAAAAACAGTGAAGATGCTGTAAAATTAATGATAAATTCATCTAGAAATATTATAAATGAATTAATAGACTTTGGGGTTGATTTTACAAATAAAGATGGAGAACTTTTATATACTCGTGAAGGGGCTCATTCTAAGCCTCGCATACTCTATCATAAAGATGTAACAGGAAAAGAGATAACAGAAAAGTTACTGAAAAAAGCAAGGGAAAGAAAAAATATTACAATTTTAACAAAAATCATGATGGTTGATATCATTTCTGAAAATAATATATGCGGGGGAGTTGTTTTGAAGGATGAACAGGGAAAAATATTCCCTGTTTATTCAGAATATACAGTTCTTGCAACAGGAGGCTTAGGAGGAATATATGAAAACTCTACAAATTTTCCTCATTTAACTGGAGATGCTTTAGGAATAGCAATAAAAAATGATATAAAATTAAAAGATATAAGTTATATACAAATCCATCCAACTACTTTATATTCTGAAAAACATGAGAGAAAATTTTTGATTTCAGAATCAGTAAGAGGAGAGGGGGCTTTTCTATATGACAAAGAATATAATCGTTTTGCTGATGAACTTATACCAAGAGACAAACTTACAAAGAAAATACTGGAACAAATGGAAAAAGATGGAACTAATCATGTCTGGCTTGATATGAGACCTGTTATAAAAAAAGGAATAGATATTAAAAAGAGATTTCCAAATATTGTGAAAAAATGTCTGGAAGAAGGTTATGATGTAGAAAAGGAATGTATTCCTGTAGTCCCTGCCCAGCATTATTTCATGGGAGGAATAGAAGTAGATCTAAACAGCAGGACATCTATGAAAAATCTGTATGCAGTAGGAGAAACAAGCTGTAATGGAGTACATGGAGCTAATCGTCTTGCAAGTAATTCACTTCTTGAGACTCTTGTCTTTGGAAAAAGAGCAGCAGAAGATGTGTGCTCTCAGAAAAATGAATCAGTATTAGAGAAATTTGAGTTTAATGAGAAAAAATATAAAGATACAGATAAGTTAATCAGGGAATATAAAGAGATAATTTTTGAAGAGATAGAAAAAGATAAAATTCAAAAGGAGAAAAATCTATGAATATGATAACAACAAAATTAAATGTTGATGAGTTAATTTTGATGGCTCTTAGAGAAGATATATCAAGTGAGGATATAACTACCAATTCTGTTATGAGAGAAAAGAAAAATGGAAGAGTCCAGCTTATATGCAAACAGGATGGTATTGTTGCTGGACTTCATATATTTAAACGTACTTTTGAACTTTTAGATGAAAATATTTCTGTTAAAATGTATTTTAAAGATGGAGACAGTGTAAAAAATAAAGATATTATTGCAGAAATTGAAGGGGATGTAAGAGTACTTCTTTCTGGGGAAAGAACAGCACTTAATTTTCTTCAACGTATGAGTGGTATTGCAACTTATACAAATAATGTGGTAAAATTACTGGAAGGAAGTTCAGTAAAACTTCTAGATACAAGAAAAACTACTCCCAATATGCGTATCTTTGAAAAATATGCAGTAAAAATGGGTGGGGGATATAATCATCGTTATAATCTTTCAGATGGAATACTATTAAAGGATAATCATATAAATGCAGCTGGAGGAGTAGCAGAAGCTATAAAAATGGCAAAGGAATATACTTCTTTTGTGAGAAAAATAGAGGTAGAGGTTGAAAATCTGGAAATGATGAAGGAAGCTTTGGATGCAGGAGCAGATATAATTATGCTTGATAATATGACTCCTGAAATGATGAAAAAAGCTGTGGCTATGGCTGCTGGAAGAGCTGAAACAGAATGTTCTGGAAATATCACCAAAGAAAATATAAAAACTGTTATAGAAACAGGAGTTGACTATATTTCCAGTGGAGCTCTTACTCACTCTGCCCCAATACTTGATGTATCCTTGAAAAATCTTTGTGTCCTATAAAAATTAGTGAAAAGAGGAAATATTATGATTGGAAAAGAAAGGCGTTATGAAATTTTAAATTTAATAAAATCAATGAAAGAACCTATATCCGGGACTGAACTAGCTAAAAAATTCGATGTGAGTCGTCAGGTAATAGTTCAGGATATAGCTCTTCTTCGTGCAGAAAATTATGATATTTTTTCAACAACAAGAGGATATATTTATAAAGCAACTAAATTTTTCAGTAAAGTATTTCCTGTATGTCATTCTGATAATCAAATAGAAGATGAACTTAATACTATTGTTGATTTAGGTGGAATAGTAGATGATGTTTTTGTTCAGCATGAAATTTATGGGAATTTAAAAGCTGAATTAGGAATTAATTCCAGAAGAAAAGTTCAGGAGCTTATAAAAGCTATTGAAAATGGAGAATCAACTCCACTAAAAAATTTAACATATGATAAACATTTTCATACAGTCTATTCAGACAGTGAAGAGGTTTTAGAACTGATAGAGAAAGAATTAAAAGCAAAGGGTTATTTGAGATAAATAAAAACTGAATGAATAATAAAATAAAGAATTAGGAGAAAAGGATATTCTAACAGCAGGATATCTTTTTTTATTTTAAAATATAATTTTATTCTGTAGAATATATTCTATTTTAAAATTGTATTTATTAATTTTATATAGTAGAATATCTTTGTAAGATAAAGTTTTATTAGGGGGAATTATGAAGGTTATCAAATTAGATGATAAAAGAACTTTAAGTGAGAAAGTCTATGATAGATTAAAAGAGCTTATAATGGATGGAGAATTAGAGAGAGGAACAAAAATAACTGAGACTTCTATAGCTAAAATGTTTGATGTAAGCCCTACTCCAGTAAGAGAAGCTTTTAGAAGGCTTGCTTCAGATGGGCTTATAGAAGTAGCTTCATGGAAAGGTGTAATTGTAAAAGGGATAGAACAAAAAGATCTGCTGGAAATATATGAATGCAGAGAAGCTTTGGAAGGTATGGTAGGTAAACTGGCAGTTAGAAATATAACTGAAGAAGATATAGAAATACTGGAAGGAATACTGGAGAGATGCAATGATGCAGAAACACCAGAAATTCTAATAGAATTAAATACAGAATTTCATAATGAACTGTTGAGAATAGCAAGAAATGAGAGATTAAGCAAGCTTCTTAATGAGCTTATGGTAGTTATTCTTTATGATAGAGATATTTCAGGGAGATATTCAGTGAGAAGAAAGGAAATAGTAGCTGAGCATTTGGATATACTTAAATATTTAAAGAAAAAAGATGAAAAGAAAGTATCTGAACTTATGTCAAAACATATTAGAAATGGATATGAATTTATAAAAAACCACAACTAGCAATCTAAAAAAAAGTTTTTTTATAAAAAATAGAAATTTTTTTTATAAAAGTATATAATTAGGATAGTAGAAATTAAATTATCATAAGGAGAATGGTATGGTAAGTATTGACAAGGAAAAGTGTATAGGTTGTAGAGCCTGTGTTGAAGACTGTTTTCCAGAAAATCTCTTTTTAGAAAATGGAAAAGCAGAAATCAAAGGGAGATGTATGCAGTGTGGGCACTGTATAGCAGTATGTCCAGTAAATGCAGTTTCTATTACTAATTATCCAAAGGAAGGAATAGAAGAATATAACAAAGAGGAATTTAATATTTCTCCTGAGAGACTTTTGAATTTTATAAAATTCAGAAGAAGTGTGCGTCACTATAAAAATAAACCAGTAGAAAAAGAGAAGCTGGAAAAAGTTATTGAAGCAGGACGTTATACAGCTACTGGATCAAATATGCAGGATGTATCTTATATAGTGATTCAAGAAACATTAGAGAAAATAAAACCAGTTATATGGGAAAGTCTATATGAATTTGCATTGGAAAATTTAAATGAAAAGGGTGTTATTGGAGCATATGCACCTAGATGGATAAAGATGTATGAAGATTATAAAAAAGATCCAGAGAAAGATACATTATTCTTTAAGGCACCAGTACTCTTGGTGGTTACAGCTCTTTCTCCATTAAATGGAGGGCTGGCATCATCTAATATTGAACTTATGGCAAATGCAGAGGGCTTGGGAGTTTTATTTACAGGATTTATTGAGAGAGCTATAAAAAATAGTAAGGAAGCTAAAAAAATTCTTGGAATAGATAAAAAAGAGGTAATTTCATGTATGCTCATGGGATATCCTGATATAAAATTCAGAAGAACTGTACCTAGAAAACAAGCAGAAATTTCATGGAAATAAAATAAAAGATAGTGACTCAGAAGTTGGAAGAGATTCTTTCTTATGTGTCACTTTTTTATTGGAAACATAAAAATAAATAGAATATTTTAATAAAACCTTTAAAACATGATTGCTTCCTCAAAGATTGAGTAATTATCAAAAATATTTAATTTTTTTTAAAATAAAAGAATATAGTGGGAAATACAAAAGTATTATATTGTTGACTTATCCTTTATTTATATTATGATATATTAATAAACTACAAAAATTAATGTACATCGAGGGATAGAATGAATAGCAAAATGGTAAAATATGTAATAGGATATATTCTTAAATTAGAAGCGGGATTTATGCTTGTTCCACTTGCTCTTAGTTTCTTTTATAAAGAAGGATTTAAATTAAATGGAGCATACTTGTTGACGATCATACTTCTCATTGTTTCAAGTTTTCTTTTATCAAGAAAAATACCAGAAGATCAAAGAATATATACTCAAGAAGGAATGGTTATAGTTTCTGTTTCATGGATAGCTCTGTCTTTTTTTGGATCTCTTCCTTTTGTTTTCAGTGAACGGATTCCTTCTTTTATAGATGCTTTTTTTGAAACAGTAGCAGGATTTACAACAACAGGAGCTAGTGTTATAGCTGATATAGAAATAATAGAGAAATCACTTCTGTTTTGGGTTGGATTTTCTCATTTTATAGGTGGAATGGGAATACTGGTACTGGCTCTAGCTATACTGCCAAAGAGCAGCAATCAATCTCTTTACATAATGAAAGCTGAAGTGCCAGGGCCATCTGTTGGAAAGATGGTAGCTAAAATTTCTCATAACTCTAAGATATTATATATAATGTACATTTGTATAACTATTATAATGATTATCTTGTTGAGAGTGGGAGGTATGCCTCTTTTTGACTCTGTTATACATGCTTTTGGTACAGTGAGTACAGGAGGAGCAAATATAAAAAATAGTAGTGTAGGTTTTTATAATAGTACTTATATACATTTTATTCTGGGAACTGGAATGCTGCTCTGTGCTGTAAATTTTAATCTTTTTTATGCTTTGATTTTAAAAAATTATAAACAAGTTTACAGGAATGAGGAGTTAAGAGCCTATTTATTAATTATCTTTATGTCGATTATAATTATCTGTATAAATATTTATCCGTTCTATCAAAATAATATTTATATGGTGAGAGATGTATTTTTTACAGTTTCTTCAATTATTACAACAACAGGATATTCTACAGTAGATTTTAATACATGGCCTATGTTTTCAAAGACTGTTCTTATGATATTAACTTTTGTTGGAGGATGTGCTGGTTCTACAACTGGAGGAATAAAAGTTTCAAGAATTGTTATTGTATTTAAAAAGGTAATGGGAGAAGTTAAAAAAGTAGGAACTCCCAATAGAGTTATTGCAGTTAAAATGGATGGAAAAAAGATACCAGAGGAGATGTTTTCTAAGATATCAACATATCTTGTTATATACATATTTATATTTTTAGGAATTATGTTGCTCATATCAATGGAATTTTCTGATTTTACATCAGCCTTTAGTGTTGTTTCAGCAACATTTAATAATATAGGAACAGGAGTAGGAACACTTGGAGATACATTTGATTACTCTTCTCTCTCAAATATAAGTAAAATAGTATTATCAATTAGTATGTTATTAGGAAGATTAGAAATATTTCCTGTCTTAATACTTTTTTCCCCTAAAATATATAAAAATAGAAATTATTTTTAAATTATAATTTGGCAAAAAAAACCAAATTATGCTTCACTCTTTTTTCTATACATAAATAATTTCTTATCAGTTCAGCCAGTAAATATTTTTTATTATTTCCAATGGTTTCTCTATGCTGGAAAATTATATTTATTCAAAAATAAAGAGTAAAATTTTAGTTGACAGTTCAACTAAATTGAGATAATATATAATTGAAAGTTCAACTAATATAAGGAGGTGAAAGAGATAAAAAAATTAAACAGCCATATACTGAGAAAAATAGGAACTCTTTCAAGAGCCATACATTCCACAAGTGACATGAAATATAGAGAATTGTCTCTACAAAAAGGCCAGTTTATATTTCTTACAAGAATATGTGAAAATCAAGGAATAAATTTTATAGATCTATCTAAAATTCTTACTGTGGATAAAAGTACTACAACTAAAGCAGTAAAAAAATTAATAGAAGCTGGGTATATAAGCAAAGAGCAGGATGAAAAGGATAAGAGGGAGTATAAACTTTATCCAACTAAGAAAGCCTTAGAAGTATATGAACTAATAATCACTGAAGAAAATAGGAATATAGATATATGTATGGAAGGACTGACTAAAAAAGAAAGAGAAATTGTGGAGAATTTATTGGAAAAAATGAGTGAAAACGCAGCTAAAGACTGGCTGAAAGTAAAAGGAGGAAAAGAATGATAAGAAAAGCAGAAGCAAAAGATTTAGATAGAATAATGGAGATAATAAAAGCTACAATAGCTGAAATGAAAACATATGGAAATACACAATGGGATGAAAATTATCCTCAGAAACAAGACTTTACAGGAGATATAGAAAGTGGTTCTCTTTATGTAAATGAGGAAAATGGAGAACTGTATGGATTTATATGTGCTAATTTTGTAGAGCCTGATGAGTACAAAGACATTCAATGGGCATTAGATGAAAAGTGTCTGATACTTCATAGAATGTCAATAAATCCTAAATATAGAAACCAAGGAACAGCTACAAAACTTATTGAATTTGCAGAAAAAATAGCTAAAGAAAATGGAGTAAACTATATAAAAACTGATACATACTCAATAAATAAAAAAATGAATGCTCTTTTATTGAAGCTTGGGTATATTCATAGAGGAAATATGAATTTCTTAGGAAAGGAAAAAGAATTTTATTGTTATGATAAAAAACTTTAAAAGTGTGTGGCAGTAAATCAGGAATGAGGTAAAGAATATGATATATATAGCGGCAGCTTTAACAGCAGAAGCCAGACCATTGATAACATATTTTAAACTAAAAAGAGATAATAAGATAAAAAAATACCAGATATTTAAAAATGAAGAAATTACATTAATAATAACTGGAACAGGAATGATGCAGGGGGCTATAGGAGCAACCTATGTATTGAGTAGACTAAATATAGGGGAACAGGATATTTTTGTTAATTTAGGCGTGTGTGGAGCTGTGAGGGATATATTTCAGGTAGGAGATATAGTTCTGTGCAGTAAGATAGATCGGAAGAGCGTCGTGTAGGGAAAGAGTGTAGATGCAGAAATAAAAGGAGAACTGGTAGACATGGAGGGAGCAGGGATATATGAAGCTGCTTCTCTTTTCTTTTCCCAACATCAGATAAATATAATAAAGATTGTATCTGATCATCTTGACAGCAGAGGGATTACACCAAATAAGGTCAGCCAGCTTGTAGAAAATGCAATCTTTAAAATAAAAGAATGGCTGGATGAGAGAAAAAATATTA
>OGER01002569.1_pt1 | contig 10250 bp, 7 predicted proteins | sample 1570691 | NCBI WGS metagenome assembly OGER01 (sample SAMEA2582143, study PRJEB24529) | metagenome | biome: Human gut stool | place: China | collected 2011
TTTACATTGAGGTATCTTTTTTTGTTACTATTTTTTTATTATACAGGAATGCTCCTTTAGTATTGTTTAATTTGATTATATTACAATTTTTTCTACATATCAAGAGTAGTTATCTCTTTAAGTATAAAATATATAAAATTTAAAAATCTTGGATTGACTTCTTCAAGACTAATCTCATCTTTAAACATCTTACTTACTTTTATATCTTGAATATTTTGAGATTTAGTTGAAAAAGTAAAAGGAATTTCTAAGTATGTATGAGTTAACTTATCAATTAGAGTAAAATTATCTCCATAAAGAATTGAAGAATATATCTCTGCAAAGTAATTATTTATAACTGTATTTATTTTTTTTAGGGATAGAGGTAATCCTTTATAATCATCTAAATTAGTAATTGCAGTCTTAACTATACTAAACTGTTGTGGAAGAAATGGAGTGATATTTTTAGTAAATAAAGTTGTTTCGATATCTGTTTCTCCTTGGTAGAAAATTTTGATATTTTCTATTTGGTTAATAATTTTATTACTATGAATATCTATAAATTTTTCTCCATCATATTTACAATAATACTCTTTACTATCAGAAATTATTGTCCATAAAATATTTTTTGAAATTCCTTTGATAAAATAAGAGCTATTTATCTCTTTATTCCACTCTTCTATTGACCAAACTCTATTTCCTATCATTTGATAGAACATATATTTTTTTATTTCAGATAGTAATATTTCTTTTTTCTTTTTAAATCTTTTAATCTCTTTTTGATAGAACTCTACTCTGTTTTCATCATCTTCAAATTTACTAGAGTACTTAGGAAGAGATTTTATCTCTTTATCATCTTGATTATACATAATAATATCAAAATTTTCATTAAGAACTAATTTAATTTTTCTATTACCATAGTTGAAGAACTTTTCTCCATTTATATCAAATCCTATAGAAAAATCTATATTAGGAGCAAGTATCTCACTTGTAACATCTGAGTCATCTTCTCTTATTCTTCTTAGAACCTCTCCCAAATCAGTGTGGTGTATTTTAGATTTTATAAATTTTATTTCAGTATTAAATTCTTTTCTTTCAATAGAGAAAAGTATAGACAATAAACTTTTAGCTAATTGAGTTTTTGATTTTAAAATAGCTTTTTCTAATAAATCAAGTATTTTATCAATTCCATAGTCATCAGCGGTAAGAAGATATGTTCTTACAATAGAACTAGTATGTACTGGAGAATTATCTTGAAGCCAAGTATCAAAAAGAGTATCTAAACATTTATTTAAATCCTCTAGATTTACAAAATTTCTAATAGTTTTTCCAAGTTCAATATCTTCTAAATCTTTATTATTCATATAAAGAGCTACATATGTTTTAATTACTTTTTCATTAACAAAAGTTTCACTATTCTTTTCTCTAACTTTAGAATAAGCTTCTGATTTTGGATAAAGTATATCTTTTTTATAGTTATCAAAAATAGATAAAATATAGTCTTCAAGTTGAGAGTAGGTTTTAATCTCTTTTCCTTTATTACTTTCCCAAACTTTTTTTAGAGCTTTTATATTTGCTAGAATTTTTTTATTTTTTGTTTTAGTAAGTTTTTCTACCTCATCACTGCATTCTTTTTCTTTATCTTTTAGAATTTCAAAAAGAGTTTCTAATATTATCTCATCTGAGATAGAAAGATATGGAAGAAGCTTAGTTACCTCAAAATTCTCATCACTTCTATATGAAAGATTTAAAATCTCCTCGAAAGTATAGTCTATAAATGTTTTCTTCTCTAGTAACTCATAAAAATCCTCTTTATTATCTTTTAAAAATTCAGTAAATTGCTCTTCAGAAGAGATATTTACAAAATCAGCAGTACCACTAATTAAGAATTTTTTACTAATTGAAGTTTTTTCAGCAACTATTTTCCAAGGATTTTTTCCATTATTTTCTAATCTTTCAAAATGAGCTATCATATTTATAAACTCATTGATATCCCATCTATTTTTATCATAAGAGTCAGAAAGTTTAGTAATATATTCCTCTACATTAGAATAAGTTAACATATATCCTAAGGTATTGATAAGTTCTACTCCTAACTCTCTATCTTTTGTTTCTTCTAAAATATTAAGAAGAGAAGCTATATTATTTTTAAAACTATCAATATATTTAGCTTTTAGCTCTTCAGAGATAATTTTATTGTCAATAAGAGTTCCTAATATAAAGGCTCCTAGTTCAATATTCTGTTTAAGCATTCTGTCTAAAACTTCTAAAGATTTTTCAGAATTATCTAAAATAAATTTTTGGATATAGAAAGTTATATTATAATCTTCACTTCCTTTATATAAGTAAACAAGTTTGTAGATAAAAGGAAGTGTAGAGTTATTTACCTTATCAAAGTATTCCTTTGGATTTTCTAGCTCTAAAAAATCAAGTGAATCTGAAAAAGTTAAGATTTCAAATACTCCTAAAATAGTTTTTTTATTTTTGCTCTCAATATTTAGATTAGTATAGATATTTTTTAAGAAATATATTAAATTTTCATTATCATTTATAATAGAGATATCTTTTATTGAATTAGCTAACTCATAATTTTTAAAATCGTAGTTTAAGATATTTTCAATTCTTTCACTTGAATATATTTCACAAAGAGAATTAAGAATAAAATTTTCAAGTAAAATAATATTTTCATTATCAATAGAACACTTTAACTCTAGAATTTTACCAACAATATATCTATTTTTTTCTGTATCTTCTAAAGAAAGATAGTAGTCCATAAATTTAGGGAATTTTTTATTAATATCTTCAATCATTGAAAATAATATCTTTTCATCTTCAAAGTTATTAAAGGTATACTCTAAATCTTTTGCTAAAAATTCATCAGAAACTCCTAAATTTTTATAAATAGTTATTCTATTATTAAAATTACAAGTTGAAAGGTCTAAAATTAATTTTTCAGGACAGTAGTTATATCCCAATGTAAGTAATCTTTTAATAATAGTGCTATCTTCACTTTTTTTCATAGTCTTATTTTTATTAAAAATATCTAGTTCTAAGAAAAGAAAGTGGTTATAGAATTTTATCTTATTTAATTCAGATTTAGAAAACTCAATATCTTGTTCTTCAAATAGATAGTTTTCCATTTTTAGTCTAAGAGTTTTATTACAACTGCTCAATAAATATTTTGATATTTTTTCTTTGCTCATAGGCTCCTCCATTTTTTTAATTCACTAATATTTTACCATATATTTCAAATATATCCTAATCTCTTATTGGAATAAATATGGTATAATTATATAAACGGGTAAAATCTCTAAGGGGGTTAAGACTATGAATAAGAGGGTGTTAAGTTCTAGTTATATTGGAGTGGAGTCTTTTTTAGTTGATGTAGAGGTAGATATAAGTAATGGACTTCCTAATTTTTCTATAATAGGGTTGGGGGATACAGCTATTTCAGAGAGCAAGGATAGAATAAGAACTGCTTTAAAAAATAGTGGTTTTAAATTAGAACCTAAAAAGATAATAGTAAATCTATCTCCAGCTGGAATAAAAAAAGAGGGTGCTCATTTTGATTTACCTATTGCTGTGGGAATAATGATGGCTATGGGATTTTTAAAAGATAGATATAGTATTTTAGATAACTATCTATTTTTAGGAGAACTTTCTCTTACAGGAGAGATAAAAAGAGTGAGAGGAGCTCTCAATAGTGTAATATTTGCAAAGGAAAAAGGATATAAAGGAGTAGTTCTTCCATTGGAGAATTATCAAGAGGCAATATTGATAAGAGGAGTAGATATTATACCAGTCAAAAATCTTCAAGAGGTAGGGGAGTTTATTTCTAAAAATATAGTAAAAAGTGTACAGGAAAAAATTGTTGTATCAGAAGAGAAAGAGGAGTTAGATTTTTCTGATGTAAAAGGACAGAGTATGGCAAAAAGAGCCTTGGAAATAGCAGCAGCAGGAAAGCACAATGTAATTATGATAGGAAGTCCCGGTTCAGGAAAAACTATGCTCTGCAAAAGAATTACTACAATTTTACCACCACTCAATGAGAAAGAGGTAATAGAAAGTACTAAAATATATAGTATAGCAGGAGAACTTTCAGAGAATAAGCCTATAATAGATACTCCTCCTTTTAGAGCTCCACATCATACAAGTACACCTGTAGCTATAATAGGTGGAGGGAAAAAAGTAGTTCCAGGAGAGGTAAGTCTTGCTTCAGGAGGAGTACTTTTTTTAGATGAGTTAGCAGAGTTTCCAAGAAGTGTGTTAGAGAGTTTGAGGCAACCATTAGAAGATGGAGTAGTTTCTATTTCTAGAGCTCAATATAGGGTTGAATTTAAAACAGACTTCATTTTTATTGGAGCTAGTAACCCGTGTCCTTGTGGATTTTTATTAGATGACAATGGAAAGTGTAACTGTACTCAAACAGAGATAAATAAATATATGAAGAAAATCTCAGGACCAATTATGGATAGAATAGATTTGCATGTAGAGATGAGAAGACTTACAGAGGAAGAACTTATGGCCTATAAGTCTGGAGAAAGCTCAAAAGAAATTAAAGAGAGAGTTTTAAAAGCTAGAGAGATTCAGAAAAAAAGATATGGAGAGGGAATATATAATGGTACTATCTCTCAAAAACAGATTCAAAAATATTGTAAGTTATCACAGGAGAATAGAGAGTACTTTAAGAAAGTAATTCAAGTTATGGAGATTTCAGCTAGAGGTTATGATAAAATTTTAAAAGTAGCTAGGACTATAGCTGATTTGGCAGGAAGTGAAAAAATAGAGAGAGAACATCTTATGGAAGCTGTTTCTTTTAGAAATAAATAAAAAAATTGACTTTTTCTCTCTAGTTTATGATATAATAAGAATTATTTACTTTAAAAGTCAATTTTAGTTGGAGGAGAATATGAGAGAGGAAAAATATGATATTAGTTTTTTATCTGAAGACAGAATTAACAATATATTAGAATCTGCCAAGGAAAAAGCTAAAAATAAAGATGAAGTAGAAAGAATAATTAAAAAAGCTAGTTTAGCTGAGGGAATAACTCCAGAGGAAGCAGCTATTCTTTTAAATATAGAAGATAAAGAGTTATTAGATAAGATGTTTAAAGTAGCTAAACAAGTAAAAGAAAAAATTTATGGAAAAAGAATAGTAATGTTTGCTCCACTTTATGTAAGTAACTATTGTGTAAATAATTGTGTTTATTGTGGATACCAGCATTGTAATGAAGATTTAAATAGAAAAAAATTAACTAGAGAAGAGTTAGTAAATGAAGTAAAAGCCCTTGAAAAATTAGGACATAAGAGAATAGTTTTAGAGGCTGGAGAGGACCCAATCAATTGTTCTTTAGACTATATTTTACAATGTATTAAGGATATATACTCTATAAAATTTGAGAATGGAAATATAAGAAGAATAAATATCAACATAGCAGCCACAACTGTTGAAAATTATAAAAAATTAAAAGAAGCTGAGATAGGAACTTATACTCTTTTCCAAGAGTCTTTCCACAAACCTACTTATGAAAAATTACATTTAGCTGGACCTAAAAAAGATTATTATTATCATACAACAGCTATGTTTAGAGCTAGAGAAGCTGGAATAGATGATGTTGGTATAGGAGTACTATATGGATTATATGAACATAAATATGAAACAGTAGCTATGATACTTTATGCTAATGAGTTAGAAAAAGTTACAGGTGTAGGACCTCATACAATATCAGTACCAAGATTAAGAGAGGCTAGTAATGTGACTTTAGCTCAATATCCATATCTAGTAAACGATGAAGAGTTTAAGAGATTAGTATCTGTATTAAGACTTGCTGTACCATATACAGGAATGATTTTATCTACAAGAGAGGAAGCTGGATTTAGAGATGAAGTTATTGAATTGGGAATATCTCAAGTAAGTACAGGTTCTTGTACAGGTGTAGGTGGATACTCTGAGGCAAATGAAAATACTGCTCAATTTGAAGTGGGAGACCATCGTTCTCCAATGGAGATGTTAGCAAGTTTAATAAATAGTGGATATATACCAAGTTATTGTACAGCTTGTTATCGTTCAGGAAGAACTGGAGATAGATTTATGGAGATAGCTAAGAGTGGAAAAATAAATGTAATGTGTGAGGCTAATGCCCTTATGACATTAAAAGAGTTTTTATTAGATTATGCTGATGAAAATTTAAGAGAGTTAGGAAGTAAGGCTATACTAGAAGCACTTGAAAAAATGACAGATGAGAATTTTAAAAATAAAATAAAAGGATTCTTAAAAGATATAGAAAATGGAGCAAGAGATATTTCGGTATAATAAAAAATAAAGGGGATATTGCATATAAATTGCAATACCCCTTTTTCAAATTAACTATTTCTATTTACTGCTCTTTCTTTCATCATAATAGTTCTGTTTTCAGCTCTGATAGCTCCAATCTCTTTATTTAATTGTTCTACTTTATTCCAATCAGGAGTATCCTTTAACATTTCTCTTCTTAGAGCTATTCTTTTTTCAGCAATATCTAATTGATTAGCTTCAAATTTTTTATCTTGTACTTGATATCTTCCTCTACCATCAAAGTTACAACATCTAGAGTGGAATATTTCTCCATCTCTCATATGATGAAAATAAGTTGCTGAAGTTTGATTTCTTCTCATAGGTTGAGTGTTATCAAAGTTATTTGCAAATATAGTTGTTCCTGCTAATATTGTTATTATACCAGTTAAAATTATTAATTTTTTCATAAGTTATACCTCCTAAAAATTATCTGTTTCTTTTATAGTTTAAGTATAACTTTGATTTATGACCTCAGTATGTCAAAGTGAAAATTTTAAATTATTTTTCTAATAAAACAACACAGTAAGATTTTACTCCAGATTCATCTCCAGTAAATCCAAGTTTTTCTTCAGTAGTAGCTTTTACACTTACCTGCTCTATATCTATTTCTAATATTTCAGCTACTCTTTTTCTCATTGCTTCAATATATGGTTTTACTTTTGGCTTTTGTAAAACTATTATTGAATCCAAATTAATAACTCTATATCCTCTTTCAGCTATCAATTCTTTTAACCTAGTTAACAGAATTGTACTATCTATATTTTCGTATTTCATATCAGTATCAGGAAAATGTTGTCCGATATCCCCTAGAGCTAAAGCTCCAAGCATAGCATCCATAATGGCATGGATTAAAACATCTCCATCAGAGTGTCCGAGAACACCTTTAGTATGAGGTATCTCCACACCTCCTAATATTAATGTTCTTCCTTCTACAAGCTTATGTACATCATATCCATTTCCTATTCTAAGCATTATGACACTCCCATCTCTCATAAATTTGGTTATAGAACTCTAAGATTTCCTCTTTAGTTACAGTTGATGTTCCCATCTTACCTACTACTACTCCAGCAGCTGTATTAGCTATCTTAGCAGATTCGTGCCAATCTACCCCAGCAGCACTAGCAAGAGTAAATACAGATATTACTGTATCTCCAGCCCCTGTTACATCATATACTTCTTTAGCAAAGGTAGGAATATTTATAACCTTATCTAGGAATAAACTCATTCCCTCTTCGCTTCTAGTAAGTAGAAGGTTATCTAGTTGTAATTTTTCTTTTAACTCTTTTCCTAAAGATTCAAAGTCTGTAACTTTACTTTTACCTAAACACTCCATAGCCTCTTTTCTATTTGGTGTCATAGATGTAGCTCCTATATAGTTCATTGCATTTTTAGGTTTAGGGTCAACAGTAACTATTTTGTTTTTTTCTCTACAAATTTTTACTATCTCCTTAGCTACTCTTGGAGTAAGTACTCCCTTGTCATAGTCAGAAAGGATAATTGCATCTAGTGAATCAATTTTAGAATTGAAATTTTCTAATAGTAAATCTTCTAATTCTTTAGAAATAGGCTCAGCTTTTTCCCAATCTATTCTAAGTAATTGTTGGTTTCCAGCTAATATTCTTCTTTTTACAATAGTAGGTATATCTTTAGTTCTAATAATTCCTGTACTATCTATTCCTTTTTCATTGAAAGTTCTAAGTAATCTATCTCCATTGTCATCAGCACCAATTACACCAAAACATATAGTTTGGGCCCCAAGAACAGAAAGGTTATTGACAACGTTAGCAGCTCCTCCTAATACAAATCTTTCCTCTTTTACATTTACAACAGGAACAGGAGCCTCTGGAGATATTCTATCAACTACACCAATAATATAGTCATCTAACATTAAGTCTCCAACCACTCCTATCTTTATATTTTTAAAACTTTCTAATATTTTTGGTAAATCTAATCTGTTTTTCATACTATTCCTCTTTTCTTAATAAATTTTTCTATTTATTATTTCCTTTGCCCTTTGATGTATTTCATCTCTTTCAAAGGAATCATTTTCATTATTTACAATATTGACTTTCATCTTTACATAGATATCACTAATTTCATGGCTAATATTCTGATTTTTAAAGAAAAAATTAATCATAGGTAGAGTTCCAAAATAAGGAATTTTACTATCTAAATTATGTACAGTAGCTTTTTTTAATCCACCTATAAATATAGTTTCTCCATCTTTAATCTTAATAGTAGTTTCAATACTTCTTCCAACTTTTGAACCACCTTCAGAGTTATATGTACCACTTTCCTCTGATTCATCTTTATTGACTTTTAATTTGAAATTACTAATCTCTATTAAAACTTTTAAAATTACCCAACCATCTTTTCTAATGGTAGGAGTTGCTCTTAAAATTATTCCAGCCTCTCTAAATATTGGAGTTGTAATAACTTTATTAGTATCTTCGTCTTCTTCTCTTTGTTCACCTACTATTACCTCTTCAGCAACTTTAAAGCTTCCCTCTTCCCCATCTAAAACAAGTATAGATGGTCTAGAACTTACTACTAAATCTTGAGTAGATTCCAAAAGATTGATTCCAAGATTGAGAATATCATTTCCACTATTAAATTGTTTAGAGATTGCAATAGATGAAGAGTAGATACTTCCGATTCCAGAAATACTACTATTTCCAAGTAATGACATACTCCAACTATTGTTTCCTTCTGTGTTGCCACTGTTATCATATATCCAATTAAAACCTAAAGTTTCAAAGAGATTGTCAGTAACATCTAAAATTTGAGCATCTATTCTAATCTGCTCTACATCTTTATCTAATTCCTGTATGAGAGATTTAGAGCTATTGATAATATTCTCTTTTCCAGAAAGGACAAGTATATTTTTCTTAGGGAGTGAAGAGATTTTTAAAGAGTTTCCAAAAGTTTCAGAAAGTAATTTTTTTATATCTTCACAACTGTTATTATATAGATAGATATTTTCTGTAACTATCTCCTCTCCATTGATTATATTTCTATTAGAAGTTTGCTTTGAAATATTTTTACTAGAGTTAAAACTGTTTTCTCTTTTCATAGAGATATTTAAAAAGATATTTTTTTCACTTAAATCAATTATATCAGTTATTGTAGAATATCCTTCCTTTTCAAATTGTACAATATATACAGCAGGGTCAATATCTTCTAAGATAAAATTTCCATCATAACTAGATAGTGTAGGTTGAGAAAAACTATTAATAAGGGTAATCTTAACTCCTTCTAAACCTTTTCCAGAACCTTCAGATTGAATTCTTCCAGAGAAAATATAATTATTATTTTCACCTCTTTTAGATAAAATAAATATATCTCCACTTTTAGAAAGCTTTAAGTTATATAGTTTAATAAAAGTATTAAGAATATCTTCTAATAATATATCAGAGGGAAAATACATATCAACTGAGATATTTTTTATATCGTCACTGGGGATAATAGCTATATTATTTTCTTGGCTAATAATATTGAGAGTCTCTCCTAAGGTAATATCTTGTAAGTTGAGCTCATATGTAATTTTAGTTTTTAGATTTGGATGATTAAATTGTCCATAACTATTATAACAAATAAAGAAAATTATTAAAAGTATAAGATTTCTTTTTCTCATAAAACCTCTCCTAATTTTTTATCTGTTGTAAAAAAGGATAATTATTTTCTAGTATAATCCTATACTTAGAATTATCAAATACTATTTCCTCTCCCACATAGAAAATATTTTTACTATTATTTTTATAATTTACTATTATATATATTCTATTATTAAAATTGAGATATTTTATTTTAGTAATTTTTTGATTATTCAATTTAGATATAGGAAAAAATTTTTCTTCTTTTATATCCTTGTTAGTGATATTTAGAACATTAGAAGACATTTTTGTAGTAAGTCTACCTTGTGGAAGTGTAGATATCT
>OGER01002570.1_pt1 | contig 10232 bp, 8 predicted proteins | sample 1570691 | NCBI WGS metagenome assembly OGER01 (sample SAMEA2582143, study PRJEB24529) | metagenome | biome: Human gut stool | place: China | collected 2011
ATTTACAAAGAGGGACTCTTGCGTTACAAACGGGACTCTCATTCTACATTTCACCTTTGTACTTTCGGTTTGTCTTGTTAAGATGTGTTTCTTGTGATTTTAAATGCGATATTTCAGAGTTAAATTGTGATTTTTGATAGATTATATTGTTTGAAACGCATTTTTATGATATGATGATAAATACCATGTGAACAGATATTTCAAGCAAATAAGATTGAGGTGAAAAAATGGCAGTTAGTTACAAGAAATTGTGGAAATTGTTGATTGATAAAGAAATGATGAAGAAAGATTTGCGTGCAATGACAGGAGTTAGTACAACAACGATGTCTCGATTATCAAAAGATGAAAATGTAAGTACAGAGATTCTGTCAAAGATATGTTCTGCTTTGAATTGTGACGTGGGAGATATCATGGAATTTGTTCCTGATAAAAAAGAGGAGCAGTAAGGAGGTACGGGAACATGGATCATTCTTATCCTTATATTGCGTCTTTGACCAGAGAGCCGTTCCTTTTCTACGAAATGCGTTCTACCGCAAAGCTAATGGTAGAAGGAATTTCCAATGATGCGATTGTAAAAGAAATTGTAGAGCAGAATCTCTTCCAGTACCCAACGGAAAAATCTATCACACGCATGGCGAAAGCCTGCATCAAACGGCTTCATGCTCTGGAAGATGATTCTCTGGTTTCTGCGATTGCGTCACAACCAACAGATGTAGCAAAACAGATTTGTCTGTATGCGTTAATGAAGCAAAGCCGACTGGTCTGGGAATTTATGCTGACCGTCATTGGCGAGAAGTACAGATTAAGGGACACATCTTTTGGTAAGATTGATTTGAATACATTTTTTATGCGTTTACAGGAACAAAATGATACCGTAGCTTCCTGGAGCGATAGTACGATAACAAAGTTAAAACAGATTATTGCCAGAGTGCTTGTCGAAACAGAATATCTCGATAATCTCAAGGCAGATCATTTGAATCCAGTATGGCTGCATCCTGTTTTGGAAAATGCCATCAGAAGCAATGACGATACGGCGATACTGCCGGCGTTTAATTGCTTTGTGTAGGAGGTAACCAGATGAGTGAAATAAAAGAGCGCCTGGACAAAGTTCGGGCATTGATTCAGGAATCAGAGTTTCTGGAAGGCAAGGGACTGAGCAATGAGGTGAATATCAGAATCTTCTGTTATGAACCGGAGAATGAAATGGTTGTCCGCCATTTTGTGAATCAGCTGGAAACTGATCAGTCCTTAGATTGCCATTTGAACGTTTGTAATTTATATAAAACATTTCTCTCTATCTGCGATGATATGGACATCACAGATGCGATTCCCGATATGGAAGAAGCTGACGGAAGTGCTTATCTTCTGGAGCAGCTTAACTCCGCAATCGGTAATGGAGAGTTCATTGATAAAATCCAGTATGAGCCACACGAACCAGGTGATGTGCTGATGCTGACAGGTGTGGGCGAGGTGTTCCCGTTTATGAGAATCCATACGTTACTGGAAGCCTTACAACCGTATTTTTCAGATGTTCCGATTTTGGTGATGTATCCGGGTGAGTTTGATGGTCGTCATGTAAAACTGTTCAATCGTCTGACACCAAATGATTATTACCGGGCATTCAATGTCATAGATTAAGGGGGATAAAGCCATGATGATTCGAGATATGTTTGCGGATGACATCAACCGCAAAATCAATGGTGTAATTAAAGTAGATCAGGCTGCTGATGATGTAATCGAGCAGGAGTTAAATGAATATGTCATTACCAGAGAATTGAAGAAACATTTCATTACGTTCTTCAATTATTATGGTGATGCTTTCGACCAGCCGACCGCTGATATGGGTGTTTGGATTTCTGGTTTCTTTGGAAGTGGTAAATCTCACTTCTTGAAAATGCTTTCCTATCTTTTGGAAAATAAAGAGGTAAAAGGCATTCGCAGTGTGGAACGTTTCCGTAAAAAATTTGAGGATGATCCGGCAACTTTTATGCTGATTGACCGTGCCACGAAGGGGCAGACGGAAACCATTCTTTTCAACATTGATATTGAAGGATTCAGCAATAAAGATAAGACAGCTGTACTTCGTGTATTTGCCAAAATGTTCTACAACCATCTGGGATTTTACGGTGAAAATCTGAAAGTTGCCATGATGGAGCGTTATATCGACCAGCAGGGAAAAACTGAGGAGTTCCGCAAAGTTTTTGAAGAAAAGAAAGGCAAGCCTTGGCTTGAAATGCGCCGTGCCTTTGCTTTCAATGGCAAGTTCATCATCCCGACATTGATGGAAGTTCTGGATATGAGTGAGGACGATGCTAAGGCGTGGTTCAATGATAAAACCGCAACAGAGATTTCTATTGCACAGCTTGTGGAAGATATGAAAGCCTATGTAGATACTAAACCTGCGAACTTCCGTCTGCTGTTTATGATCGACGAAGTTGGTCAGTATGTCGGCACAGACACCGATATGCTTTTGAACCTCCAGTCTTTGACAGAAAAAATCGGAAGTGAGTGTGAAGGAAAGATTTGGGTGATCTGCACCGGACAGGAAGCGATTGATGAAATCATCAAAGTTCGTGCCGATGAGTTCTCCCGTATTCAGGCTCGTTTTAAGACAAGACTGAGTTTATCATCTTCCTCTGTGGATGAAGTCATCCAGAAGCGTATTCTGAAAAAGAAACCAGAAGCAGCTAAAAATCTGGAAGATGTTTATGAGCAGAATGATTCTGTTCTTCGTAACCTGTTCAGCTTTAGCGGTTCCATTCTGGATATTAAAGGTTATTCCGGCCCAAGGGAATTTACCGAGAACTTCCCGTTCGTGCCGTATCAGTTTATCATCATGCAGAAGGTATTTGCTGAAATCCGGAAACATGGAAATTCCGGTAAGCACCTGTCTGGTGGTGAGCGTTCCATGCTGTCCGGTTTCCAGGAAGCTGCACAGAAAATTCAGGAGAAGGATGAATACGCACTTGTTCCATTCTTCCGTTTTTATGATACCGTACATACTTTTCTGGATGGTTCAATCCGTCGTGTAATTGAGCGTTGTCAGAAAGCTGCCGACAACGGCGATGGCATCGAACAGCAGGATGTGGATGTGCTGAAACTTCTGTACTTGATTCGATATATTGATGATATTCCTTCTAATTTGGACAATATCGTTATCCTTATGGCAGACGATATTCGTGTAGATAAGATTATTTTACGCGAAGCTGTCCGGGATAGTTTGAATCGATTAATGGGGCAGAAAAATTATATCAATAGAACAGGGGATACTTATAATTTCTTGACGGATGAAGAGCAAGATGTTCAGAAGGAAATTAGAGATACTAATGTCGATACTGCTTCTATAGTGGAGCGTATAGCTCAGATGATTTACGGCGGTATTTTCACAACCAAAAAATTCCGTTATGGAAAATATGACTTTGCTTTCGACCAGATGGTGGATAGCATTACGGTTGGTGTAGCAACAGGCGGTATGCGATTGCGTTTTCTGACCGTTGCTACCGATGCTATTGAAAAAACGGATTATCGTCTGATGGCAGAATCCAAAGGTAACGAAGCAATCGTAGTTCTGGCTGATACGCCTTACTATGAATCTTTGGAATCGGCTATGAAGATTCGTAAGTATGTATTGCAAAGAAATGTAAACTCATTACCAGATACAGTAAAGAAAATTATTGAAAACCAGCAGAGTGAAGCCACAAAATATGAAGAGAGTGCTGTGACCGAATTGCAAAATGCCATTGAAGGAGCGCAGTTCTATGTAGACGGTGAACATCTGGAAATCAAAGCCGGAAATGCAAAGAGCAGGATTGAACAGTCTCTTGAATATCTGGTTGCTCATGTATATAGCAAGCTTGACCTGATTACAGATAATGCAGGCAGTGATGCAGATATTATTGCGATTCTGACAGGTGCGGTAACGGCACTTCCGGGCATGGAGCCAAACCGTGATGCTGCTTCTGCTATGGAAGAATATCTGGAAATGCAGGATGCGAAAAAACTGCCGACATCTATGGCAGACGTGCAAAGCAAATATAGTGCAATTCCGTATGGATGGAAAGAAATTGATATTGCTGCGGTTGCGGCACAGCTGATTTATTCCCAGAAAGTAACCATCAAGTATGCAGGCAATACCATTCAGCCAGATGACCCGAAATTGCCAGATATGCTCCGAAAAAAGAGTGAGATCGGCAAGACTTCCATCAGCAAGCGTAAAACCATTTCTGCTACGATGATGCGTGATGTAAAAGCGATGCTCCGAGAGTATTTCGACATCATGGATGTACCGGACGATGAAGATGGGCTGATTCGCTTTGTGACTGAGAAGTTTACCGAGCAGCGTGATTACTATGCTTCTCTGGATGTTCGTTATGACGGACATAAATACCCGGATCGTGCATTGGTGCAGGAAGCCATTCATTTGATGGACGATGTACTTTCTCAGAAGAAAGACAATATTGCCCTGATTGAGCGTGTACTGAAAAAAGAGGATGCTCTTTTCAATAATAAAGAAGCCATGAGCAACGGCATTGAAAACTTCTTCAAAACCCAGGTAACAGTATTCGACCAGGCAGTGCAGTTTGAAAAATCTCTGCACGACGATCTTGACCGAATTGCAGAAAATGAGGAAGCACATAAGGCACTGAATACCATTCGTCTGATTACGATGGTTCAGACTGGAAGCAAGTTCAACTATACCCGGATTCGTGAATTGAATCCGTTAATAGATACGGTTCGTACCGCTCATGATAAGATGCTGGAAGAAAAACGTGCCGAGGTTCTGGAAACGGTTCGTCAGTGTATGGAAGCGACCCATACTGCCGCAAACGGCGATTTCAAGGCATCCTATCTGATTGAAAAATCGGATCGGTATTTCAGCCAGTGCAAGGAAAAAATTGCAGAATTAAAGAGCCTTGCCCTTCTGGATGCTATGTTCTTGCCGATGTGCCAGTACAAGGATGATACTGTCAGCAATATCGAGTCAGTTCTGGCTCCGCCTGCACCGAAGCCGCAGGTACAGCCGACACAGCCAGGAAAAGAAACTGCGACCGCAAGGAAGAAAGTGGTTCGTGCCTATAACCGCCAGGTTGTATTCCAGGCAAAGACCTTACAGACGGATGCGGACATTGATGATTATGTAGAGAAGATTCGTTCTCAGCTGAAACAGTTGCTGAAGAACTGCGACGAAATTAAGCTGAATTAAGGAGTGTACCTATGGAAGAATTACTTGAAAGACTGGTTATTGCAGTTGAACAGCAAAATTCAGCTTTTCCTTGGGATAGTGTAATTTCAATATTAGCACTAATTGCTTCATGGGTTACAATTTTCTTTTTGCTCAAGGAACGAAGTGAGAAAAATCGCCCTTATATGCAAATATCGTTTGAACTTGTTCGCTCAACGTTGGCGTGCATTGTTTTGAGAAATGTTGGCACTGTTCCATTGGAAGTTAAAAGTTTGACGTTTAATGAAACTTTTACCAAACAGTTGCAAACGAAAACGCAGGAACGATTAAAAAAGAAAGAATCGACGAGTATTGTGATTTTTCCAAATCAGAAATGGGTTATTTCATTTGATACAAATGTTTTTAATATCATAAACGATTTTGAAGAAAAAACAGTAAGGATTGGTTACGAATATTGTAAGTATGGGAAAAACAAATCTTATATTGAAAAAATTGCAATCGATTTTTCAGAGTACAGTGGATTTTTAAACTATATTTCAGAAGTGGATGAGTTTAAGAATAGTGTTGATAATTTGAGAAAATCAATGGAGAATATTGATAAAGATATTAAGAAATTGTCTGTTCGAATAGAAGATGGAGAAAATTATGGATAAGAATGCGATTAAAAGATTTGCTGTCTGGGCAAGAACAGAGTTGATTGCCCGTGTTTCCCTAAAAGGTGTGGAATACGGTATCACAGAGGGCAACATTGAGGATGCTAATGTGGACAGCGTTGGCGGAAAAGTCCTTACTATCAATGAAAAGAAACAGCGTCAGGCTCTGATTGCCGAGATTAACGATAAAGGATATAAGCAGGTCATGGAAGAGGTTGCCTATACTTGGTTCAATCGTTTCTCTGCTCTGCGATTCATGGAAGTAAACGGCTACCTTCCTTCCCATGTGCGTGTATTCACGGACGAGGAAAACAACTTTAAGCCGCAAATTATAACTGAAGCCATTCATCTGAATTTGGATGGACTCAATATAGAAAAGGTCTATGAACTGAAAGATGCCGAAAAGACCGAAGAACTGTATAAATATCTGCTAATCGTGCAGTGTAACGCCTTGAATAAGATTCTGCCGGGAATGTTTCAGAAGATTGCGGACTACACCGAGCTTCTTCTGCCGGACAATTTGCTCCGTGAAGGCAGTGTGATTCAGCAGATGATTGAGCTGATACCAGAGGATGATTGGAAGGATGCTGTCCAGATCATCGGCTGGCTATATCAGTATTATAACGGCGAGAAAAAAGACGATGTTTTCGCAGCACTGAAAAAGAATGTAAAAATTACAAAAGAAAACATTCCTGCAGCAACCCAGCTTTTCACACCGGACTGGATTGTTCGCTACATGGTGGAGAACAGTCTTGGTCGTCTGTGGCTGGAGGGACACCCAGATGTGAAAGAGCAACTTTTGCCGACAGAGGAAGAACAGTCTGCTTATGCTGCCGGAAACCGTGACCCGGAAGATACCAAATGGCACTACTATCTGGAAGAAGCTGAGCAGGAGCCGGAAGTGCAGGCACAGCTTGCCGAGATTCGCAAGGAATACGCCGCACTGACACCGGATCAGCTGAAAGTGATTGACCCATGCTCAGGTTCCGGTCATATCCTTGCGTATATGTTTGATGTGTTGATGAAGATTTATGAATCCTACGGCTATACTACCCGTGAAGCAGTAGCAAGTATTGTGGAGAATAATCTTTACGGTCTGGATATTGATGACCGTGCGGCACAGTTGGCTTATTTTGCGGTAATGATGAAAGCCCGCCAGTATGACCGCCGTTTCTTTAGCCGTGGCATTCAGCCCCATGTGTATGCCATCGTGGAAAGCAATCATGTAGATAAATTTGCTGTGGACTATTTCTGTAATGGCGATGCGAAGCTCACGATAGCTATGGACACCATCATCAAAGAACTGCATGATGCAAAGGAATACGGCTCTATTCTGACAGTAACACCGCAGGATTGGTCTGCGCTGTATGACCGCTTTGCAGAGATTACGGACGATATAAATATGTCTCGTGAGACGGCATTGAGAGAATTACTGCCGTTGGTTCAGGTGGCAGAAGCACTGGCACAGAAGTATGATGTGGTAGTGACAAATCCGCCTTATATGGGGGCGTCTAATATGAATCCGAAGCTGAATGAGTTTATTAAAAATAATTATGCAGATTATAAGAGCGATTTCTTCTCGGCGTTTGTCATTCATGCTTCACAAATGACAAAACAGAGTGGTTACTGTGGTTTCTTTACTCCTTATGTATGGATGTTTATTTCTGCGTATGAAAAAATGCGGAATTACTTGTATAATCGAACTACTGTTGAAACACTGATTCAGTTTGAATATTCTGCTTTTGAGGAAGCAACTGTTCCCGTATGTACTTTTGCTTTTCAGAATCGCCATGTACAGAAAAAAGGATGCTATTTGCGTTTGGTAGACTTCCGTGGGGGTATGGAAGTTCAGCGACAGAAAACACTGGAAGCAATAGAAAATCACGATTGTGGATTTTACTATGAGCAGAGTACAGATAATTTCTCAAAAATACCTGGTTCTCCAGTAGCATATTGGGCTTCAGCGAAACTATTTGATACCTTTGCGTCCTTTGCTACAATAGGAGATTATTACGATGTTAGAAACGGCATCACTACAGGAGATAATAACACTTTTTTGAAATTATGGCATGAAATAGGTGAAAATCCTGAGCGTTGGTTCCCTTGTAATAAAGGGGGAGCATATAGAAAATGGTATGGAAACAAAGAATATGTGGTTGACTGGGCAAATGATGGGCAGAGATTAAAAACGAATGTAGATAAAAATGGGAAAATTAGAGCAACCCTTAGAGGAATTGATTTTAATTTTACCGAAGGTATAACAATGTCGAGAGTAACAAGTGGGCTTCCAAGTTTTAGAGAAATGAGTTCTGATTCTATTTCAGAGAGTGCAACAAATGCAATCTATCCTAAAAGTAGAGATAAAAAAGATTCGATGAAATTATTAGCACTGATGAACTCTAAAATTGGATCATATATTTTACCTTTATTAAATCCAACAATAAATGTTGTACCTGAAGATATTAGAAGTATTCCGATAAAAATGGAGCTTTTAACAAATGTTTCTGGTTTGGCAGAAACGAATTGTATTTTAGCAAAAGAAGACTGGGATTCCTTTGAAACCTCATGGGACTTCTTGCACCATCCATTGCTTCGTAAAGTTTATACCATTGCCGAATCCTTTGACCAGTGGCAGGCTGAATGTGATGAACGCTTTAACCAGCTGAAAGCTAATGAGGAAGAACTGAACCGTATTTTCATTGACATTTACGGTTTACAGGAAGAACTGACACCAGAGGTAGAGGATAAGGACGTTACTGTCCGCAAGGCTGACCTCGGCAGAGATATTCGCTCTTTTATTTCCTATGCGGTTGGCTGTATGTTTGGTCGTTACTCTCTGGATGTGGATGGTCTTGCCTATGCAGGCGGCGAATGGGATGCAAGCAAGTATGCTTCTTTCGCTGCGGATAAGGATAACATTATTCCGATTTGCGACGATGAATACTTTGAGGATGATATTGTTGGTTTGTTTGTGGAGTTCGTGAAAACTGTTTATGGTGCAGATACTCTGGATGAAAACCTGAAATTCATTGCCGATGCTTTGGGAGGCAAAGGTCAGCCGAAGGATGTGATTCGGAATTATTTCCTGAATGATTTTTACAAAGACCATTGCAAGATTTATCAGAAACGTCCGATTTACTGGCTGTTTGACAGCGGTAAGAAGAATGGATTTAAGGCTCTGATTTATATGCACCGCTATCAGCCGGATACCATTGCCCGTATCCGTACTGATTACGTCCATGAACAGCAGGCTCGTTATCGCACTGCTATTGCCGATCTGGAACAGCGTATTGCCAATACTTCCACTGGTGAGCGTGTGAAGCTGAACAAAAAGCTGACCACCTTGCAGGCACAGGATACTGAAATCAGAACCTACGAGGAAAAGATTCATCACCTTGCCGACCAGATGATTTCTATTGATCTGGACGATGGCGTAAAGAAGAATTATGCAATTTTCCAGGATGTTTTGGCTAAAATAAAGTAAGGGGGACAAATATATGGATAACAATGACGTTGAGAATACAGTACAAAGTGAGTGCGAAGATTATCCATCAGCATGTTTCCTTTTAGATAGCTGTTTTCAGGATTATCAGAGAATACAGGATAATTACAATAAGATATATGAAAAAATCAATATTGCTCTGGCATTTTCAGGCGTTATTTTAACAATTATGCTTGGAGCATTTGATTTTTCACCGGCGAAATTCAATGTAAGTAATATGAAAATATGGGAAGTGATTTTGACCTCCATTGAATTGATGTGCCTTGGTGGTAGTTTAATAGTAATTGTTGGAGCTACAATATACTTATTGTTTTTACTAAGAGGAAGAAGAATAGCTGTTTTTAAAAGTGAAGACATTAGAAATGAAGAAATATATCGAAACAAAGAATCACATGCAGCATTATGGTTGATTGATAAATATACAAGAATTGTAAATGAAGTTCGTCCAATCGTACAAAAGAAGCAAAAGGCATTTGATAATGCAATGGTTGCAATTATTGTTGGAATAATGATGTATGTGGTTGCTGTGTTATTAAGAAAAGGAGGATTTTGAAGTGCCTAATAGAGATAAAACAATGGATGATATTAAAAATGGAAAAGGTCTTCCGCAACTTTCAAGTGCTGAAGGCTCAAATCATCAGACCGGAATTACTACTGAACAAAGAGCTGAAAAAGGCATAACTTATGAAATCTTTACACATCACGGAGAAAAGCGTTCAAATAGAGAACAATAATTCCGAAGAATGGCTGGATTTCATTCTCAACTGCCGCAGCGGAAAAGATTCGACGGATTATGACTTTGTTGTGGGTGGTGTTGCCAACGATAAGGTGTTTAATACCGTGGAGCTGTTCTTTGACGGACTGATTGATAAAACGGAAGCTATCAACCGCCTGC
>OGER01002577.1_pt1 | contig 10200 bp, 13 predicted proteins | sample 1570691 | NCBI WGS metagenome assembly OGER01 (sample SAMEA2582143, study PRJEB24529) | metagenome | biome: Human gut stool | place: China | collected 2011
ATAATAAGCTTGCTTTTAATGTAAAAAATCCATTGAAGCCAGCAGAAATTACAAGTCAGTTATTAATGGGAGTAACTAATCCAGAAGACACAAAACATCAAGGTACAATTTTTCAAATAGGAGAAGAAAATACAGGAACTTTTATAAAATTTACAAATGGAAAATTAAAACAAGAAGTAGCAGGAACAGACATTGAAACATTTGTAACAGATATAGGAAAGGGAAAATTTGAAATAAATGCAAATACCCAAGTAAATGGAGTATTGGAAGTTTTCAGCAATGATAAGGGGATAATTTCATACGATGGAACTACACAAGCTAATAGTACAAAAAGAATTGTTATAAAAGGTGGGGAGATACTGTTTCAAGAAAAAGGTTGAAGTAACCTCTGGTATACAGTAAGTGTACTAAAGAAATATGTTTTTATAGAAAAAGTGAATATAGGTTATATCCAAAACCAAGTTAGAGCAGTAAGATTTACAAGTCCTTTTCCAAGTGACAGTATAAGATGGAAAGGGATGAAAATAGAAGCTTTAGTAAGTATTATTGATGGCTGGTGTTTAGATACAAACTTGACAGAAACACAAGTAGAGATACCAATAAAAACAAAATTAAGACAAGATGGGTATGTAGAAATTTCTACAACCAATACAACTTTAAATCCATATAGTGTTATAAGTATTATGTTATATGAAGCAGATTTAAAAACAATATAATTCTTTCCCAAATTTAATAAAAATGGGAAAAGTTGAAAGGAGAAAAGAAAATGGTATTTAGTGATTGGACTACAATTACAAACTATAATCAAGCTTTATATAAAACAAGAGCAAGTGAAAATTTTGAATTTATAATATCAGATAGCTTTAAGAATCCAGTATTTATGGTTTTTTGGAATGGAATTAAATACAATGGCACTATTACAGGGCTTTCTCCTGTTGTTTCTAAAGTGTCAGGAACAAGGTATAAAGTAGCTCCATATATAAGAACTCCATCAGAGTTGAAAAGAACAATGACTGTAAGCGGTTCAACTCAATATACAATTGGAAATGTTACAGCAACTAGGAGAATAAGTTTTGCAGGATATTTATATCCTACAGGAGTTATTGGTGCAATGAATGGAGTTGTAGATATAGAAGTATTAAATCCTCAAGACATGTCTATAATTCAAAAGTTTTCAAGAGTAAATATGACAGGTGATTCATATATGGGTAGCTATTGGTGGTTTTATGCAGTTCCCCAGCAATATTACAGTAATGGAGTTGCTATAAGATATACCTTAACTCAAACAAGGGGAATATCATGTGTGGATAGTTTCATGATGTCAATAGAAAATGACCTATTCTGGAAAGACAATGGATCAGGAGGACTTATTTCTGATGGGTATAATAAAGTGCTTGTAGATGATGCAGAATTGACAATTCTTGTTCTTGAAAAAGGTGAAAAGGAGTTGATATAATGGCTGATTGGAAATCTAAAAATAGAATAAAGAAAACTCAGATGGTAAAGACAACAGGGAATAGCGAAATAGATGTACAACAGCTTTTTGTAGGAACAGGAGTTGAAAAAGCACAAGTATTTACTTTAAATGATGGAATAATTTTTGGGTCAACTTCATGTGATTATGAAACTGGTTGGGACTATGAAGGGGTAAAAGCTAAAATAACAAGCAAAGTAAAAACATGGAGTACAACCCCTACTCTTTTATTTGCAGATATAGAAAACAAAAGAGAACATCCTTTATATGTAAATGGGAAATTCACTACAATAACAATTCCAAGCGGATATAGTTTTTATACAATAGAGGTAGCAGGGAAAGGAACATTCACAGTATATGAAAATGAGGAACCAGTGACATTTCAAATGGCAGATAATGGAACCATGACCCCAGCTAAAGTATATAGAATATGTTACAAACAAAAGGCTGAAACTGTAAATATAAGAGTATCAGGAGTTAATATATCATGGGCTTATATGTCATCATGCTATTACTTTGAAAGAACAGAAAGAAATGTAAAGAATACAGTAGTAGTGACAGAAGGAGTATATGGCAATTCTAATATGGGGAATGGGCTTACAATACCAGCAACACCAGGAGAAAACCCAGGGCCTTCAATATATCCAGTTATTGGAAAATTGGGAATGAATGGAAATATATTTAATTTTTATTCTATGACTAAAGTAGAAGATAAATCAAACATAGAAAATATAGCAGATTTTGATTATAAACATATACCAAAGTTAACACATCTATCATTTCCTCATATAACTACATTAAATGGCTATATACAATTAGATGATTATGGAACTAGCTATATAAAATACATTCAATTTGGTAGTGAGGGGAACCCTGTTCTATGGGAAGGTGAAGCAAAAACAAAATTAAACGATTATAACTATAATACAATTAATTTTACTATATATACTGAAGGAGGCTTGACATTCCCCATAGAAAATCTTTCAAAAAATGCAAATATTGTATTTAATTTTAAGGAGGCATAATGGGAAGAATTGTTTTAAATGAAGTAGAGTTTAAATTTGAAAAAATAAATGATGAACTAGGAGAAACAGGGGTGTTGAATCAAAATATTTTTTTAAATAATAATGCCCTTACAGAAGTTGAAATGGAAACAATAACAGTTATAGAAGATAGAGCTTTTAAAAGATGTCTGAACTTGAAAAAAGCTATATTACCCAAATGTGTGTTATTGGGAGAAGAAGCATTTAATTGGAATAGAGAATTAACTGATATAATATTAAATGAAGCTTTAACAGAGATAAAAAACAATACTTTTGAGACTTGTGATAAATTAAAAAATATAAATCTATCAAGCAGTTTAGAAAAAGTTGGAGATTATGCTTTTAGGAGTTGCTCGATTTTAACAATCGATACTGTTTTAAATAACTTAAAAGAAATAGGTGATTTTGGTTTTTCAGGCTGTTATAATTTAGATTTGAAGTTTGATATAAATAAGATTACTAAAATAGGCAGAGGAGGGTTCCAGCTATGTAATAATTTAAAATTACCTACATTCCCACCTAATTTAGAAACACTTGAAGAAAACCAATTTCAAGGTTGTTTTTTGTGTACTTTTGACAGTATTCCAAACAGATTTAAAGAACTGCCAAGATTCATATTCATTCATACAGGTGTTGCATTTAAAAATTTACCATTTATAAAAAAATTTGGAGAGGTTTGTCTAGGATATTGTAAAAATTTAACAACATTAACATTAGGAAGTAAAGGGAATCCAGTTGAATACATTGCTCCTCATGATTTTACTGGAAATGATTCTTCAAAATGGACTTCTGGGAGTTTTTATAGTTCGACTAATCTAATAAGTTTAACAATATATACAACAGGTGGACAAGCACTTGCAGGAGCTCCATGGGGAGCAATAAATGCAACAATAACTTATTTACCAGCATAAAAGGAGGAAAAAATGAGAGTATTAAATAATTTTGATTTCTTATTAAATGAAATAAAAAATGTAGTATTACGTAAATTATCTACTGCACCAATAGGAGTAGTAAAGATAGGTAATAGTGGGGTGATGATATGAAGAACTTAGGAAAATATATAGACACAAAAGATATTCCAAGAAAAAAAGATATAAAAGCTGTATCTTTCTATAAAGGAGATGTAGCAGACCAATATTTATATGCTCCTGTTCCTGAAGATTGGATTTCTGCTTCTGCATATAAAGTTTTAAAAGTAGCTGATTATCCTGATTTGATTGATAGTTTTCCAATAACTTCTTTTTACTGGGAAAAAATTATTCCTGATAGTACAAATATAAATTTAGAATGTTATTCTTTTGATCAATCATTTAGAGATGGAGGAACTAAAACAAATGAAATTGGATGGAAAACAGTTATTGATTCAGTTATGAAACCTAATCTCAATAGGAAAGAAGTTGGATACTTAATTCCTAATAATTATTACCAAGAAACAACAAATGGAAATTTTGGACACAGAACTTTTTGGATAACATTAGAGGGTAATGGGATTGAAGAATTAACTTCTACCAATACTCCATTATTATTACAAATGCATATCTCAATAGATAAACAAAAATATTTTATAGACCAGAATTCACAAAAATCTGAAATCTGGAGTCAAGAAAATGCTTATTATGGAGATTATCAATTTTTATTAGGCAATGGAAATTTTGAATTATATCCTGATTATTCATTCCTACCAGATGGACAATATGATTATTTGTTTGAAAATAATAAAAAAGAATCTATAGCTAACATTCTTTTTAATACATTCTCATGGGATACTGAAACCATAGAAAACAATGGTAGAAGTGCAAATGAACCATCTAAAAATTTTAGAAGAATAGGAATTGCATTAGTAATTCCCAATATTGTTAAAAATTTCACTATAAACAGATTTGAAATATATAAAAGAATAAATGGAGATACTGAAAATTATTATGACTTACCTCCACATTTCTTTTTACCAGCTTATACTTTTAGGGGTACAGGTGATGGAACATATGCAGACAATGGAATTATAGATAAAAAAGTTGCTTTTAAACTAGGAAAAAGAGTATATATTGGAAAAAATAAGGAGGGGAACTAATGAAAAAAATAAGATTTGGTTATGATGAATCAGGGAAAAAAATTTATGAAGATGCTGAGGGATATTATTATGATAAATCAGGAATGTGTCTTAGAGTATTTCCCTTAACTCAATTTGATAAATGGGATTTTGAAAATAAAAAATATATTCCAGGAACTCCTATCTTTGATACTAAAAAATATAAAAAAGAAATAGAAACATATAAATTTCAAGTTTTGGAAACAGGATTTACATTTGATGGACATATTCAAAAATGTAGAGATAAAGACCTGGCCCTTTTAAGCAATGCAATATCAGCACTAGAGGATTCAGGAGAAGTGGAGGGTCTTTTATGGGCTTTTTCAGATAATGACATTATTAAAATGAGTTTGAACCAATTAAAACAAATGAGAATAGTAGGAATGTCATTTATTACTACTGTATATGGAATAGAAGCTCTTTTAAAACAAAGCGAAGTTGATTTAAATTTAAACTTGGAAAAGTTTAAGAAAATGATAAATGAAAATTCAGAAGCCAAAGCAGCATAATAAGGAAAAATAGAATAGAATGTTGTATGTAATGCAGGGGAAAATCAAGTTATAGCTTTGGGAGAGCTAGTTTGATGTAACACTAGAAACTTCTTAAAAAATATCTGTGGACCTTCAAATAAAGATATCAGAAAACTTATAAATCTTAATGAAAGGCTAAGGTTATTTAGAAGATATAAGGAGCATATACAACAAATGCTAAATTATGTGGTTAGCCTTAAAAGAAGTAAAAGCAAAAAAGAGAAAGGATTATAAGAACAACAAAAAGAAGTAGAAGAGTTAAGATTAATAATAAAAAAATAAGATTTGGGGAGAATTAATTTTAATGTGAGGATATAAAGGGAATAGAGGTGAGTAAAGTGGAAGAATTAATTGAATATTTAATAAGTTATGGAGCTTTAGGATTTATAACTGCATATTTTTTATGTAATGATTATAAAGACAGAGAAACTTACAGACAATTTATGTCAGAATTAATGAATAAAGTAAATGAACATGAAAGAAGAATCACAGCTTTGGAAGATGAGAAAAAATAAATAATAGTGTTAGTATTAAATTATACTAACACTATTTTAATAAAATACTAATCACAACGTTGTTATGACAAGTATTGAAAAAATAGAGTAAAAATTTTTATTGACATTAAAGGAAGAAAGTTCTGTCTATAAATATATATTTTATTTTTTATCTTTATGAATTATCGGACTTATTATTATTTTGACTTAATTACTTTTCTATGCTAAAATTGACTATTCCGTGTTGTGGAGGTTATTTTATGAACCCATCAACTTTGCCAGGACAAATAAGTAGAGCAAGCGAATTAAAAAGAGGGATAAATGAACACATAAATAAAATAAAAAAGCTCTTTTATTTATAAGATGAGTTTTATAATAAATTTTAGGTATATTATAAGTCTTCCATATTTTTTGAAAGCCTTTAAAAGGGATTTTACAAAGCCATTTTTTATAACTTACAAAAAAAGTAGCAATTCTTATTAATATTACTATTTTACTTATTTATTAATAAAATTTTTAAAAGGCTGGTACTATTATTAGTGGACCAGCCTTTTTTATCTACAGATATTTTTATTCAATTAAATTATCTTTTTTATGTGAAATTTTTTTAAAAGTTTCATACAAAAAACCCTCTAAATAGCAACCTAAAAATGTAGTGACAAGAGTAAATGAAAATACTTCTGTCATTCTTACTTTACTTGTATGTCCTTGTTCAAAAAAAACTTTTAGCATAAATCCTATAGCTTCTCCTATTACAAAACTAATGATTACATATTCCAGAAAATATTTTATTTTAAAAGATTTATCTTTTAGTTTATAAATGAAAAGAATAGTATAAAAAATAATAGACCCATAATATTTCGTTTCAACCATCTTCCCATAAAATGCTAAGAATAAAATACCTAAAATTAGCACAATGACATTAAAGCTTATCCCTAGCCAAAATACAAACATATCAATTTTTTTGAACATAAATTCCCTCCCTAATATTACTATATTATCTATAATATACTATTTCAATAAAAACTTCTACTCTTAAAGCAAACTTAATAATTAAAAAATATTTCTTACTCTTTTAAGCTTATGATACAATAAAAATATATTAATTTTGCTTTGTATGGAGGAAATATGGACTTTAGACTAATTAGAGTCTTTATATTCTACTGAAAAAAATAACGAAATAGAAGAATTAAGAAAAATATTGTCTGATATTTCTAGTGATTTTAATGGTTTACACACTGCTTTATGGCTTAAAATGTTTAATGGATTTTAAGCCTATTATCTTGTCTATAATTAAGCAAAAAGAGGAGTACATTTGATTACTCCTCCTTCTTTATTTATCTCTCATTTTCCAATTCTTTATCCTTATTTTTAGATTTTGCCCAGAGATTTTTCTTTCTATATTTTTATTGTATTTTGGACATAAGTTATCCCTTTTGCTATAATTATTCCATAAATTATTATTCTATTATAAAAAACTCTTTCTCTATATTTATTCTCTAATTCATTTTCATGTTCCTCATAATGAAAAACTTCCATCCCAAACATAATTAACCAACATAAAAATATTATGTAAAAATTCTCTTTATATGTTTCAAACTCTTGATAGCTTTTTAAACAGTAACCTAGTATTCCTATTCTCACCAGATCGATATATTTGCTAAAAGCACCAAAAAATTTAATCAAGAAAGCCCAAATTATAGGGGTAGCTCCAGTTTTTGTGGCTTTTTTCCCCAAATATTAAACTATATTAATAAAATCAAGGACTAAACGTTAATTGTTTAAGCCTTGATTTTAATTTCTCTTAACCCATCTTTCATTTTTTAAAATTAAACTTATATTTTTAAAACATCAATTTTGATAAAAAAAGGGACAACATTGTTTAAATTGATGTTATCCCTTGTGAATACCAGCTTAGATATATAAAAAAATTACATTCCTTGCTTTTTTAATTTTTCTTTTAATTTCATAATTTTTTCTTTAATAATTTCAATTATTTTTATAAATTCTTCATCTGATTTTCCAGTAGGATCATCTAGTCCCCAATCCTCTCTAAATTCACATGGAAGAAAAGGGCAGTCAACATTACATCCCATTGTTATTACAATATCAACTTTAGGTATATCAGCTAATAATTTAGGTTTTTGAGTTTTTTCCATATCTATTCCATAGTGCTTTTTCATTAATCTCACTGCATCTTGATTAATTTGAGATTTTACTTCAGTTCCTGCACTATAACTTTCAAAAATATTATCAGCATAATATTTTCCAAAAGCTTCAGCTATTTGACTTCTGCAAGAGTTATGTACACAAATAAAAGCTACTTTTTTCTTTGCCATTTTTCCTCCTATTTAAACCAACTTTTTGTACTATTTGCAAATTTAACTAAGGCCAGCATAACAGGGACTTCAACAAGAACACCTACAACTGTAGCTAAAGCTGCTGGTGAAATTGTTCCAAACAGTGCTATAGCAACAGCTACAGAAAGTTCAAAAAAGTTAGAAGCTCCTATCATTCCTGCTGGTGCAGAAACATTATGAGGCAATTTTAGAAATTTACAAAGAAAATAAGCAATAAAAAATATTAAAAATGTTTGTATAATTAATGGTATTGCAATTAGTAAAATATGAAGTGGATTATTAATAATAACATCCCCTTGAAAAGCAAATAATAAAATTAAAGTTAATAATAATCCTATAACAGTAAGATTATCAAATTTAGGAAGAAATTCCTTTTCAAAGTATTTCTCTCCTTTGTTTTTAACAATAATTATTCTTGTTAAGATTCCACCAGTAAGTGGAATTACCACAAATAATATAACTGATAATATTAATGTATTCCAAGGAACAACAACATTACTTATTCCTAATAAAAACTTAACTATTGGTACAAAAGCTATAAGAATTATCAAATCATTTGTTGCTACCTGAACAACTGTATAAGCAGGATTTCCTTTTGTTAGGTGGCTCCATACAAATACCATTGCTGTACACGGAGCTGCTCCTAAAAGTACAGCTCCTGCAAGATATTCTGTTGCTAAATCAGGAGCTATAAAGTTTTTAAACAAAATATGAAAGAAAAAAGCTGCTATTCCATACATAGTAAAAGGTTTTATAAGCCAATTGACTATCCAAGTCACATAAAGGCCTTTTGGGTTTTTTCCAACATCTTTTACACTTTGAAAATCTACTTTCATCATCATAGGATATATCATAAGCCATATTAATATAGCAACAGGAATTGATACTTTAGCATATTCAAATTTATTTAGATATTGTGGAATGGCTGGAAGAAATTTACCAATTAATATTCCTCCAATCATGCATAAAGCTACCCAAATCGTTAAATATTTTTGAAAGAAACTTATACTTTCTATTTTTTTATCTGGCATTTTTAGACTCCTATTATAATTTTTCTATTATTTTTACTATTTCTTCTGGCTTTAATACTTTTCCATAAGAAACGACTTTTTCATCTATAACTAAACCTGGAGTAGACATTATTCCATAACTTGAAATATCTCCCATATCTGTCACTTTTTCTATATTGGCCTCTATGTTTAAAGAAGTAAGGGCTTTTTTTACATTATCAGCTAAGTTAACACAATTTTTGCAGCCAGTTCCTAAAACTTTTATAGTCATGGCTCCTTCTTTTTTTATAGTATTTTCTTTTGAAGTTTCATCAACATCACAACTACCACAACTACAACCACCTTTAAAAACTTTATCAAATATTCCCATTTTGTTCACTCCTTTTATAAAATATATTTTTAAATAAATAAATAACCAAATGCATTAAAACTATAACCAATTATTATTATTCCAACAGCTACTATTCCTACAAATGTTACAAGCAGCTTATTTTGTACAACCTTTTTTAACATTATTATAGATGGTAAACTTAATGCTGTAACTCCCATCATGAAAGATAAAATAGTTCCAACACCAACACCTTTTGCAAAAAGAGCTTCTGCAATAGGAATCGTTCCAAATATATCTGCATACATTGGTATTCCTACAAATGTTGCTATCAATACTGAAAATGGATTATTAGTACCTAATATTTTTTGAATAATTCCAGCTGGTATCCAGTTATGAATTAAAGCACCTATTCCGACACCAACAATTACATACCAAAATACTTTCTTTACTGTTTCTTTTACTTGCTCATGAGCATATTCAAGTCTTTCTTTAGTTGTAAGTTCAGGGGACTCTATATCTATACTTCCAGCAGGTTTTGTAAATTTAACAACATATTTTTCCATTCCCATTTTATCCAGAATAGTTCCTCCTACTACAGCAAGAACAAGTCCAACAATGACATAAATTGCTGCTATTGGTAAACCAAATACACTAATCAATAAAATGAATGATCCTAAATCTACCAATGGAGAAGATATTAAAAAGGAAAATGTTACTCCAACAGGAAGCCCTGCATTTGTAAATCCTATAAATATAGGAATAGAAGAACAACTGCAAAAAGGTGTTACAGTACCAAGTAAAGCACTTAAAATATTTGCTTTTATTCCTTTGAAATTTCCAAGAATTTTTTTTGTCCTTTCTGGTGGAAA
>OGER01002591.1_pt1 | contig 10135 bp, 9 predicted proteins | sample 1570691 | NCBI WGS metagenome assembly OGER01 (sample SAMEA2582143, study PRJEB24529) | metagenome | biome: Human gut stool | place: China | collected 2011
AAGGTCCAATTCGTGTCCATATCAACCAAATAAAAGTCCGCATCGGCCCCCACAGCCAGAATACCTTTTCGAGGATACAACCCAAATCTTTTTGCTGCATTTGTTGATGTAAATGCAGCAAAGCGCTGCAGCGGCATCTTTCTGTTGCGGACACCTTCCTCCAGAATCAAAGGAATGGCAACATCAATTTCGGGCGCACCGCAGGCAGCCTTCCGCAAATCTCCATCCGGTGGGAGCTTGTCCGATAGCAGGTAGGGTGCGTGATCTGTTCCGAGGTAGTCGATGGTTCCGTCCAGTACATATTTCCACAGGCGTTCCATCCTGTCTCGACTTCTCAGAGGCGGATTGATCATAGCGAATGTTCCCAGATAAGCCTGATCCTGATAATTCAGAGTTAGATAGTGAGCACAGGTTTCCACAGTCACATCTACGCCCATTCGGCGCGCAGAGGCGATTCGCTCAGCACCTTCCGGAATGGACATGTGGCAGATATGCAGCTTGCATCCTGTCTTTTCTGCATAAAGCAATAAGGTATTGATTGCGGTCAGCTCCGCAATCCAGGGACGGCTTGCATCGTGAACTGCCAGAGACCAAGGCTCCTCCTTGTGCTCATTTGAAAAACCGTTGACCAGTGTCCGGTCTTCAGCGTGAGCCCCAAAAATACCATGGAAGGATGCGATTTTTTCCATCTCCTTCAGCTGGCTATACTCATCAGAAAAGGGGTAGTTGGAACCGGCGTAAACCGTAAATGCCTTGAAACCTACACATCCTTGCTTGTGCAGCGGAACAAACTGCTCTATATTTTTCGGCGTTGCGGCACCCCAGAATGCATAATCGATCAACGCCTTTCGTTCAGCCCTTTCCTGTTTTAGCGCAAATGCCTCCAAATCAAGTACAGGGTGTTCGGGGGTGTTAGGCATATCCAATATCGTCGTAAACCCGCCTGAGGCAGCGGCCTGGGTTCCGTGTTCCAGATCCTCCCGCGCCTCTGCTCCGGGCTCAAAAAAATGCGGATGAGTATCGATTGCTCCCGGAAGCAGCAGCATCCCTTTGGCGTCCAGCGACTGTGCCGCCTCATAAACCGGAGCATCGGAGCCCATGGCTGCAATTTTTCCGTCAGAAACACAGATATATCCCAGAAAGACCTCTTCCTCTGTCACAATTTTTGCATTGTAAATGACAAGATCATATTTCATACCTGGATACCTCACAGTTCATCATTCTGCATCATGCGGTGCAGTCTGGATTCGGGGATTTTAGAAAAAGGGAGTTCTGCTGCTTTGCAGACTCGTTCCACTGCCGCCTGTGCATCCTGAACGACCTGCTTTTCGTCTACGGTAAGGACTTGGAAGTTCTCAATAAGGATATTACCGTCTACCATTACCAGCTCCACTTCACTTCCCTTGGCAGAATAAACCAAATTGGGAACTACATTGCGTACCGGGTGGAGAATGATGGGTGACAGACACGGCTGAGTCATATCGATCATCAGAAGGTCTGCTTTTTTTCCGACATCAATGGAACCGATTTCGTTTCCAAGACCAATCGCCTTTGCTGCTTCAATGGTCGCCATTCTCAAAACCTTCCCTGCCGGGAACACCGAGGGATCTTTGAACTTACACTTATTCAGTATGGCCGTAAACTTCATTTCATTGAACATATTATTGCAATTGTTTCCGGGGGCTTGATCAGAACCAAGTGCCAATCTGTCACTGACCTCCAAAAATTCTGCAGCCGGTGGAATAATGCCATCAATAATTGCAATGCTCCCACTGCATAAAATCATTCCGGCTCCCTTGGATGCAAGCAGCTGAGTTTCCTCTTTGGTTGCCTCTGTCAGATGGACTGCCATTAATCTGTGATTCAGATATCCAATTTCGTCCAGGAAAGGGATCGAACGCTTTCCGTAACGCTTCATCATTTGGTTGATCTCTCTATCCCCCTGAGAAACATGCATGTGGATACCGGTATCCAGCCTGAATGCAGCCTCTTGTATCTCCAAAAGCAGTTCCTTGCTGCACATATCGGGGCCTTGCGGTCCCAGCATACAGGTGATCCGGCCGTTTTCACGGTCGTTCCATTTCTGGATCAGATCCAGATTTCTGAGAAATTTTCGGTTGCCCTGAGCCGGGTCAAAGGTGTACAGCTCACCCACAGCCGTCTTATTTTCCTCTGGCAGCTCACTGATAAGCTCGGCAACTCTGGCTCGTGTTCCAACCTTGACATGGTTTTGGACGATCTGCGTCATAGGAGTATCAAAATCGCAGAAGGTCGTAGTGCCCGCCTTGAGTGCCTCTACAATATTCATCAAGGAACCTTTGCATACTGCATCAACGTCCTTCCGCAATTCCTGTTCAAACGGCCAAAGCCCATGCTGCATCCAGTTGTTCAGATCCTGAGACACACCGCGAACCAAGCCATCTCCCGTATGGATATGCGCATCGATGAGGCCGGGCATCACCACTTTTCCGGATGCGTCAATCACCCGATGCGCCGACCAATCCTGAAGAACCTCTTTCGTAGCACCGACAGCGCTGATCCGGTTTCCGGTTACAGCCACAGCGCCATCTTCTAAAATACCTACGCCGTTTCCACGCATAGTGATCAGAATCGCATGGATAAACAAATAGTCTGCTGTCATGGTTTCTGTCCCTTTCTGTTTTCAGTTCTCTCGGTTGGCCGCGATAAACAGAGCGTTTGTCAATATCTGTGTGCCAATGACCAGATCATCACGGGTTGTATACTCCTCAGGGCAATGGCTGAGCCCGCCATTTGAGCTTCGCAAAAACAGCATCCCCATCGGCATAATTCTCGACATATTCATAGAGTCATGTGCGGGGAAGCTGATCATTCGGTCTTTCTCAAATCCGGTTCCGACGGCTGCTTCTTCCAAAATATGGATCAGCTCCGGTGCGCAGTGCGCCGGTCTCAGGTCGCAGGTTGTTTCCACAGTCCAAGATAGACCCCGTTTTGCGCATTCCTGCTTCGTGACCTCAATCAGATCCGTATAGAGCTTTTCCCACTTCATGTCCTCCGTTTCACGGAAATCCACGGAAATCGTCACGTCCTCCGGGATAATATTGTGTTCACAAGGTAACACGGAAATATATCCAACCGTACCTCTAGTGTCTTTGCTGCATTCCTTTGCCAGATTTTCCACAGCGGAAATTACTGCCGCCGCTGCGGCCAAAGCGTCATGACGATCCGACATCGCCATTCCACCGGCATGCGCTGCTGTTCCATGAAAGTGGAGATAAAACTGTTTAATGCCTGCAACACAGCTGACAATGGAGAAGGGTTTGTCTGCGTCCAACAGATACCGCCCCTGCTCTATATGCATTTCCAAAAAACCACAATAGGCGTGGGGGTCTATTTTACTCTCTGTTAACCTTTCTGGATCCAACCCCATCCCGAATTCTCTCATGGCATCGCTGAGAAGCTGACCTGTCTGTCGATTGCGCAGATGAAAAGCGTAGTCGTCCGGAAGCATCCCGCATATCGCCTTGCTTCCGAATGTTCCGCCCAAAAATTGGCTGGCTTCTTCATTGATAAAGGCCACCATTTCCAAAGGCTTTTTGTGCGGAAGTCCGGATTCTTTGATGGCAACCAGCGCTTCCAATGCCCCCATTACCCCAGCCAATCCATCAAAGCATCCTCCTTGAGGTACGGTATCAAAATGAGAGCCGCTCAGCACAGCCGGAGCATGTGGATCATCGCCCTCCAGCCGGGCAAATACATTTCCAACGGTATCGATCCTTGCCGTCAGGCCCGCTTCCTTTATCCACCGGATCAGGAGCATTACGGCTTCCTTATAAGGGGGTTCCCAAGCAAAACGACTGATTCCGCCTCTGGGATCACTTCCAATATGCCCTACCTCGTTCAATCGCGCCCACAACCGATCCGGATTGATGCTGACATAGTTTTCCATGTTGCTACCTCTTTTCTATTTTAATTTATTTACGTGCTCTTTCATAAAACACCGCACCACTCTTGCCTGACGGATGAAGCAACGTTTTGTCAGGCGCTGTGCCTGGAATTATGCGGTACTGCCTTAGGATTCATAAAATCAATCTCGAATCCGGCAGCATGGTTAATTTGCAATTTATACGATTTAATTATATATTAGCCGGTGAGCGGTTGTCAATAGCTGCAGTAATATTTTTTAGCAGAAGGTATTCGTACCGCAGACATAAAACCAACCATCGCGGGAAGCGCAATCGATTAAAAATTTTTCGCATATTGGCAGGGGCGGCTGTTGATATATGCTGCTCTTTTCTGTATGCCGTTCTCCATCCCGAAATACGAATTTGCGGCGGGCACTGCCGTCCGCAATGTGGTGCAGGATCTGATGACCCCGGAGGATGCCAGCCGCATGGCACAAGCCCTTTACGATGCCGCAGATCCGGTCTGCCGCTGAACCGGAGCAGAAACTGCACGAATATGGCAAAGCAAAGCCCACAGGCTGGAATTCCATCCAACCTGTGGGCTTTGTTGTACTTGCTAATTGATATAGGTTGATATCAATTAGCATCAGCTGCTTTTCCGATTCTCATTCATAATCCTTCTGGCTCGTCCGCGCGTTGTGTCCTCAAAAGTTTCATCTTCGCTGAATCGCAGCCAATAGGGATCTTCCATCAGGCAGGCATTGGTACGCTTAACAATTTCCCACGCATTGTAGTCCGGTAGGCCCATCCGTTTCAGGATTTCTTTACAGTCCATCCGATTTTTCGGAAAGATACGCTTCTTTGCCCAAACCACCACATCGACTAATGGAACTTCACGTTTGTCACCGATGAAAAGGTTCAGTGGCAGATAATACTGCGGCACACCCTCATTTGCGCAAAGAGACTGCCCATCTTCGCTCAAGTGGGCGATTTCTTTTTCATCCATCATCAATTTCAGATAGGCCATTTTATCACCCCATGGCGGCTTTCAGGTAATGTAGACGGTATTTCAGATACTGACGGATCGCAGATGCTCGTTTTTCACTCAATAGTGCAAGAATCGGCGAAATAGCCTGCATGATCTCCTGATACAGCGTGTCCAGATCACGCACAGGCAGCACAGGCTCGTCGATCAGTTTGATCTGCTGGGCGTGACGACTGCGGAACGGTTTGGCTTTGTCGAACTGATAACGGAGCTTCGTGTCAGTCAATTCCTCGTCGATTGCCCATGCAAGCAGACTGCCGCCATTGTCGTAAATAGGCGGAGCATAATTTTTTCCATCCCGGACGATTACATCAAAATTGTTTTCGTGGCGGTCTTCGTTGCCGATAAAGGCATCGAACGCCAACATCTGATAGAGCCACTTCTTGCCATACAATTCTGTCGCATACTGAAACAGTGCCTCCGGTGAAGCGGCCTGACCGCTGGCAAGAAAACGGGCGTCAGCCAAGTCTGCAAAATGATACAGTTGTTCATCGTCCGTTGTGAACTTGGGGCAGACGCTGACTACATCGCAGGAATAGGTTTGAATGTCGGGAAGGAGTTTGGCAGGCATCAACGTATATTCTACATGGGGCAAATTCAGCACCTGTGCAATCAGCGATGCCATCACCTCAGAATACGGCTCATACCCAGCGGTTCCGGCCTCTGTGATGGAGTTGCCCTTGACCATGACAAGCTGGTCATCCACGCGATACCAGCCCTTTGAGAGCATTCCACGGCTTGTGCGTGTTTCACGTTTTTCGACCAACTGGATTTTTGCAGGGACTTTGATTGGGCTCATGGTATCACGCTCCTTTGTTCCATTATACCATGTTTGGATGGATAGACAAGATGAATTGAGGTTTCATTCTGCATACACGATCTCCCTCACCACCACTTCTTCCGCCTGCGCTTTCAGCCCGTTCATATGAGCCATCCAGAGAAGCTGTGAGCGTTCTTTGTCTGGCGCAGGGAACTTGTCTGCCAAGGCCGCAATTGTGCGCTCTGCCTGATCTGAGGCGGTTCTCTGGACATCCTGCAAATGTGGCCAGAGCGTACCGTTCAGCAGCATCTGGTTGTACAGCACGGGGCGCTGATTTTTGAGATAGGCCAGCCGCATCCGGCCATACTTGCCCAGCAGTTCAGTATCATTGGTCTGCGGCAGGGTGAGCAGGGGCAACTGATACTCCCCAACCTGTGCGTAATGGATCTCGGTGCGGACGGCGTTCGTGTTCTTCATGGAAATTCTCCTTTGCATTTTCAACAGGTGTTGCGTTCTTTGTGGAAAACAGCGCTTACTTCTTCCGATTCTGTGCGGTCAGCCAGTTGCCCTGCGCCTGATAGTAGTGCTCCATCGTGGTGGGGGCGTTCAGGATGGCGGTGCGCAGATAGGCCATGATGTTCTTGATTGGCTGGGTGGTGTTGGACATCACATCGAAGATATACTCAATGTGTTGGCTGGTCAGCTTGTCCAGCCGCAGCCGGATGGCTTTGGTGGTCTGCGGCTGCTTGCCGATATACTGGGTCTGCCGAGGACAGCAGTACATCTCCACAATGTTGTCCAGCAGTTCCTCCAGCTTGTCGGGGTCGTACCGCTGGGCAAGGGTGTCAATTTCCAGCCGTTCCCGGAACTCCTCCCGCACCTGTGCTTCCGTCTGGTCAAAATCTGCGGATTCGCCTGTCGGCCCTGATAGATTAGTACTTTGTCTTTTAGTATTTTGTTGCGTTGCCTTTTCCAAATTGGGTTCAGCCAAATTTGGAAAATCCAAAAATGGTGAAGAACAAGGTTTCATGCGGCTTTTCGGACTTTTGGATGCGGACGGGTCCGACGGCTCACCTTCCTTGCCGGGAACGGCAGGAGCGTCCTCGACAGGCGATTCATAGACCTGATAATCGTAGTCGATGATCTGCCCTTTGGCATTGCGGACTTTCTGATGGCGGACATCTAAGCAAACAAGACTGCCTCACACAAAATCTTGTGGAGCAGTCCCGTTCGTTTATGATAATCAATGGACCTTGTAGAATACCCGATTTCCAGCCTTTCGTGCAGCCAACAGTCCCATTTCATGGAATTTCATTGCAAATGTTCGAATGGTGGCATACGCAGCGTTGCAGAAGCAGGACAAAAAGGCGTTACATCCGTATAGCCTGAGATTAAAGCATTTTTCTCAACACGTTCGCAGGCTTTGGAATAAGCCCCCTTGCTTTCGGCAATATAGCGAGGAAACGGCGTGAACAGCGCCGCAGGATAAGGTGGCTGCTGCGGCAACTGTATGATGGAGACCTTCTTTGATAGATTGAAAAAACAAAATATTCTGTGATTTTGAGAAAGATTATCCTTCCTTTGAAGTGTTCTCCGAAGTGATTGCTGATGATATCGACTATTCTAATGCAGAATCCAAGCGAAAACAAAATGGATGCCTCCCGTAAAATTCAGGGAAGCATCCATGATGAAAAGTTAATGATTCAATTTTGAACCGGTGTCCGGAAAACTGGGGACAGATTATTTATTTTACAACAGCAATGGCCTCAATCTCGATCGTCATTCCCCCATTGAATTTGCCCACCTGCATCGTGCTTCTTGCCGGCGGATCCTCCGGAAAATACTGCCGGTAGGTTTCATTAAACAAAGCGAACTGATCAATATCTGCCACAAAGACTAAGGTCTTAAAAACATGATCCATATCAGATCCGGCTTCCTCCAGAATTGCTTTCATGTTCTTCATAATCTGATGTGTCTGAGAAACAATATCATCGGGAGCTGCCAGTTTCCCTGTTTCCGGATCCACACCTGTTATACCTGCTGTATAAATGAGATCTCCGATTCGAAATGCTTGGGAATACCAGCCGCCGGGCTGTGCAGCTTTGGACGTTGAGATTTTTTTCATTTCCATAAGATTATCTCCTGTTCTTTGAGAAAAGGCTGCTGTACAAGCGTGCAGCAGCCTTTAAGATCTTTTGTAAATTAGTTTCCGTCAGCTGCGGTTCTGTTTTTCTTATCGAAGAAATAGTAGGCAGGCAGACCGGTAACAAGTGCAACGCCACTGGCAATCAAGGCTGCAGTAGGTGCCCACATGAACGTGGAAACCAGAAGGATGCCGTTTGCAAAAATTGCAATAACCGTCATAATTTTCCACGCCGGGCATTTCCAGCCGGGGTTATAGTCAGCCTTTTTGCGGTGAACAAACATGGTGCAGAACACCAGCATGTTTTTCACCAGACAAATAAATGTGAAATAGCCCAGAAGATCGTTGATGCCGGAAACGCAAACCAGAATGATTGCGTAAATAGCCTGAGCCATCAGTGCAAAGGAAGGCGTATTGTATTTGGGATGTACTTCCGCAAAACGGCTGTACCATAATCCGTCCTTTGCCATTGCGTACTCCAGACGAGGCTGGTACATCGTTGCACCGGAAACCGATCCCGTAATTACAACGATTGCCATCAGCGCGGTGATGATGCCTGCAGTGGAACCGATTACAGGGATTTTTGAGAATGCAAGCGCAATAGGAGCATCGGAGGCCGCAAGCTCTCCCAGAGGGATCAGGCCTGCTGCAATGGTAGAAAGACCGGCGTACAGAAGAATGACAATTGCAATGCAGTAGATCATTACCTTTGGCATGGTCTTGTCGGGATCTTTTACTTCGCCTGCCATATAGCAAGCGCCTATTGCGCCATCGTAAGACCATGTGGTTGCAGATACGCCGGCGAGCAAGGCGGCAATTCCTACAGGAGCGCCTGCAGCAGCGGGCACAGAAATCAACTCAGTGTTCATGTAGAACAGGCCAACGCCAACCAGCAGGAAGAAGGGCAGCAGCTTCAGACTGGTAATAAAAGCCTGAAACCGTGCGCCGGCTTCTACGGAGCGATAATGCAGCGTGGTGAAACCAATAATCAGCAGGATTGCTACGACTTTAATGCCGATTCCTGTCAGTGCAGGAATGAAGAAAGCAAGATAGCTGGCGATTGCCAAGGACATGACAGAGCAGGTTGAAGGATCGGTTGCCCAGAAGGCCAGCCAGCCGTTCAGGAAGGCCACAGGACGCCAGCCTGCTTCTTTCAGCCATGTATATTGACCGCCATCTTCCGGATATGCTGATGCAAGCTCCGCATAGAGAAGATTCTGGGGGATCATGATCAGACCACCGATAACAAAGCTGGCAATCATCATCAACGCAGAACCGGATGCACCAGCCACTTCCGCCAGCGACGAGAAAATACCGGAACCAACCGTTGTGCCGACAGCCACTGCCAAGGCGGCGCCAAGCCCCAGCTTCCGCTTCAGCTTTCCCTGTTCGTGAATTGTTTCATTCCTTGTTTCCATAGGGTTTCTCCTTTCATTTACTCTGCTTTTGTAGCCGTTACATTTTTATTGAGCGGTGTAGCCGCCATCGACCATCAGATGGGTTCCGGTAATAAAAGAAGATTCCTCGCTTGCAAAGAATGCCACAGCGTAAGCCATATCGATGGGCTGACCGAGGCGTTTCAGGGGATAGCTGGAAATCAGACGGGCAACCTCCGCCTCATAATTGCCGGTTCGGGACATATCCTTGATAAATGCGGGTGTTTCCGTGCCGGAGGGGCAGACCACGTTGACGCGGATACCGAAGGGAGCCAGCTCCAAAGCCAGGCTCTTTGCAAATTGAATGATCCCACCCTTGGAGGTATTGTATGCGAGGCTCTCCACGCAGCCAACCACGCCCAGTTCACTGCCGGTGCAGATAATGGAGCCGTGGCTGCTCTTTTTCATAAGAGGCAGGGCATATTTTGCACACAGGAAATACCCCTTCAGGTTGACTCTCATTACGCGATCCCAGTCTTCTTCAGTGGTATCCCAAAGCGTTTTGCTCAGAGAGTAGGCGGCATTGTTGTACAGCACATCGACCACGCCATACTTTTCCTCTATTGCCTGAAACATCGCCTGCACCTGCGCGGAATCGCTGACATCTGCTTTGTAGAACCAAGCGCGTTCTCCAAGCTCAGCTTCTAAGGCGCTGCCCCGTTCCTCGTTGAGATCAACAATGACCACTTTAGCGCCGCGCTCGATAAAGAGCCGTACCGTTGCTTCGCCGATGCCGCTGGCACCACCAGTGATTACTGCTACGTAATTGTTCAGGTTCATAATCTTTTTCTCCTTGTTATTAAATTTTTGGTAATACGTCTTAATCGTGCTTTAATTATATAGTGCTTTTTTTGCGTTGTCAATAGT
>OGER01002594.1_pt1 | contig 10123 bp, 10 predicted proteins | sample 1570691 | NCBI WGS metagenome assembly OGER01 (sample SAMEA2582143, study PRJEB24529) | metagenome | biome: Human gut stool | place: China | collected 2011
CCGAGATCTACACTCTTTCCCTACACGACGCTCTTCCGATCTCCTGAATAATCTCGTCTCCGGACATACCGTGTCCATCGTCCATGATTGTTACAATTGAATCTCCTCCTTTCCAGATCCGGTTGATCCATATGTTTTTGGCCGATGCTGATATCGAGTTGTCCACAATATCGGCAACTGCCGTTTCCAGACTGTAGCCGATGGCTCGAAATGTTTCGATCATCGCTGCGGCCCTCGGAATAGCTTGCGCTGTTTGTATATTTAGGGAATCTATGTTTTTCATATTATTAACAGCTGCCTGTTCTTTTTTATCGAATCATATTTAGAGGAGTGAAAGTATCATAAATGCTTCTTCGATGTGTTATAATAGTTAGGACTATGAACAATAATAAAATATATTCTAATTTAAATGGCCTAGTATATAATCTACATCTATATCAGGATATCCAACTCGATTATAATATCGTATAAATCTTGTTGTCATTGCTTCTGCAAAAGGAGAATCCAATTTCGCTATCCTCTTATAATTGGAATGTAGATCTTCATATTTTACCATTATTTTGTTTTGAAAATCTACGACCATGTTTTTAAGGAAAGGAGTCCCTGGCAAGAAAAAATATCGTTCTTTTTTTGATCTTATCAATTCTGATAACGGGCCTTTGCTGTCATTTTTACCACCTTCTTTATATTTTTGGAAAGCTTCAGTCGTACTTAACGGATTGGCTTTTGCTAATAAAATGTTTTCAGCTTTTCGCTTTCCTCCTTTGCTTTTTCGTTGAATAAAATCACAAGACGGAGTAAGAATTATATAGAAGTTTTTATCTTGTATATTTTCTATAATCTCTCCGCTTTCGTATTCATCGTTATCATCTGTTGGATATAGATAAAATTCCATGGGATGAACTTTCTCTTCATCTTTGTTAATAGAAGGATCTTCTAGAATATTAACTATATTCTTTTTAGATAAAGAATTACCGATATTTCTTAAAAGTAGATATCCTAGAGAGTAATCTTGGTTCTCTGGTTTAAATATGTCATTCTTTTTTTGAATAATCTCCCAAAAATACTCTCGTAGTTTATTGTTGATATGCTGGTGGATTCTTTCTCTGATGTAAGGAAGGTTGTGATACGAAAGGCGTTCTATTTCGTGTTTTAATTCCGCTATACCTCCATCTCCTTTTGTCGCAATGCCAATAACTTGAGATTTTAGTTCGTTTACTTTGGCTGTGGTTCCGGAATAGAAAATAACAGGAATAAACATGTTTTGTTGTATTGAGTCAAGCAATTCAATTCCAGCTGTTTCTCCTTCATCTCCGGCTTTACCTTTATATAAATCTAATATAACAATATGAAAATCACGTATTCTACTGATTCCTACCTCAAAAGTTTCTTCTCCTTCTATTTCTATTGTTTGCCCATTTATTTCCTCACCAGACAATGCTTCTATTAAATCTGAACGATTCTCAGCATCATCCTCTATATACAATATTTTTAATGTTTTCATACTCTATATTTGAATTTTAGTTTGAATGATGCGCCACCTATCATACTTTCAATTAATGCGAGTTCGCCATTGTAATCAGCCATTAATTCACCTATGATTGCCAAGCCTAGTCCTATTCCGTCCGGTTTTGTACTAAAATAGGGTTCAAAAATCCGATCTTCTATTTCATGCTTGATTCCAGGTCCATTGTCACTAAATATAATTGATAATCCATCTGATTCATCAATTATATTAACCTCAATTATTCTTGGAGGTTTAATTGTATTAAGCCAATAGATTGAATTTTGAATTAGGTTCATGAAAATTAAACCTAACTCACTTTCATCAATGGTAACTCGATGGCAAGTATCTGGAAGATGGTAAGTAATGTTAGATTTGGATAGTTCGTCTCTGTTTAATGTGAAAATATTTGATATTGCATCTTCTATGGTTATGGTTTCCGGCCGTCCTTGCTTTCTTCCACCAAAAGGTTCTATCCTTTTGAATAGTTGTGCAAACTCTTTTCTTATCGTTTGTATTTCATTAATTTTAATGCCAATTTTTTTGATGTCACAAATTTCTTTTTGAGTTTCTTGTATGATAATTTCCGATTTTAAATCTATTTTGTTTAGAAAATTTCGACCATCATGGATAATGGGATCTACTAATTGTCCTAATGTTGATAATCGTCGGTAACGAGAGAGTATTTCTTGAACTTTTATTATGGATTGTTTTATTTCAATTTCTTTTTGACCGATAAGGTCTAGAATCTCTTTGAGATTAGGGTTGGTTTCTTGTATTGTTGCAGAAATAGAAACAAGTGAGAATGCGTCAAACAAACTCTTGGTAGATTTCTTTTGATATTCTCGGGGTCGTTCTGCATATCGGCGTTGTTCTACCTCATTTAATATGAGCTTAATATAATCTTTGATGTCTTCAAAAGCTTGGCTTTCTACAATGCCTTCTCGATTGCTTTGATCTTTTAATAATGGGTTGCTATCAATACCTATTGCAATATATCCTACAATTTGATTGTTGCTTAATCGCAATGTCGGATTATTAACTCTCCGCATGTCAAGTCTTACCCAATCGTTATTTTTGTTTCCGTATGGCAGAACTCTGATATTATCTCGATATATGCTTATGCCACATAATTCATCAAGGTCAGTCTTGACATTCTTAACGATATTTCCGGTTTCGTTGGCCAATGCCTTTAATTCATCAGTATCTCTATTCCAAATCTTAAATTCGAATGAAAAAGGACCGGCCAAATATTTTCTTGGAAGACGGAATTCATTTTCGTTTAAAGAAAGAATTTCTTCATGACCAATAGCTTTACTATAGAAAACTATCTGCTGAGGAGAACCATCTGCTGCAATACGGCCTTTTATGCTATAGTTGGGTCGATTTAAAGTTTCTGGTCTCTCGATGGTTCCCGATAAAGATTCAAATTCTTTTGGCAAGTTTAAACTCATTAAGAAATCTTCTATCGGGACAATGGGATTAAGTAATCGAGATAAAGCAACTCTCAGATCCTTTATTTTGGATTCACTCCAATCTTCATTTAAATCGTATAGACGTAGAATTGTTCCATGGTTTTGTATTTCGGTTGCGGGGCGTATTTCCCATTCTATCTTAATATCGTCCAAATAATCATACTCATTGGAAAAGTCATTCCAATTGAATTTGATGAAAATTTCGTCTTTCCCAGCTTGTTTCGTAATCAGCTCTAATTTGGATGCCAACTTTGCAGAGGCAAAACGCCCTATACCTTTTTCTCCAGCATATTTTTTTAGAGGATTTAATGGATTCTGGTTTTGTTTTAACTTTTTAAAGTTAGTGGCAGGTTCCATCCATGCGGTTCTTATAACCTCAAAATCCATCCCTATGCCTTCATCGTAAATGATAATGGAGGCATGTTCTTTGGCTATGTATTTTTCTCCGGAAGGTCGACTCTGAACATTACCATTAAATGTAATATCTACGATTGCTCCTTCGTCGTTTAATGTGCAATATGCATCATATGAGTTTTTTACCAGCTCTAATATCGCTACTTTATCGTCACTGATAAGTTCCTCGCCTATAGTCTTGATAAGTCGAGCTCGTGGGCGAAATACGAATGTCCCGCTTTTTATAGATTCGTTCATAGTAGAAGTTTTTTTATGCCTTCTGCAATTTTATATGCTAACACGACCGGTACGGCATTCCCAATCTGTTTAAGGGCAGATGTCCGGCTCCCTTCGAAATAGTAATCGTCCGGAAATGACTGAAGACGGGCTGCTTCTCGAACCGTAATGGAACGCACCGTTTCCAATGTTGGGTTCGGCGTCGGATAGATATAGTAGTGACCATCCATGGCGATGTGTGCAACTACAGTATGACTGCATCCGTCAGGATCGACAACATTAAAACGGTTGAGGAAAGTCTTCTTATTTCGATGAGTCTGCAGTTCGGCTGGCAGTTGCGCATAGTTCAATCGATGGCGATCATTCAACCACATCTCGACAGCTATCTTATATATTTTTCTATCATTCTCGTTGGTTGGACGAGCTACATGCTGAGTTGTAAAATTCAACTCGCCGCGTATCCCTGACTGATAAAGATATGGCATCTCGGACAGGGGCTTGATGTACGAAACTGCTTCGCAAAATTTACCTTCACCTGCTTTTCGAGCAGGCAGATCCGAGAACAAGTCGCGCAACACATGGTAATGATTCTCTTCCACTGGTAGATCCGGGTAATGGTACTGTTTCCCCGATCCTTTTACGTCACGTTTCCAACCTACAATAATGACTCTCTGGCGATTTTGCAGTACTCCGTGTTGGGATGCAACCTGGACCTTGCAGTCCATTTCATAGCCTAGCTTGTCTACCAATCGTTTCAGATCCTCAAAGGGTTCTCCTCGCTTAGCTGTCAACAGCCCCAATACGTTTTCAAATACGAACATTTCTGGGTCATAGCGCTCAATGAACCGTACATAATATTTATAGAGCTCGTTTCGTGGATCTTTTTCAACATCCTTCCCCATACGTGCTCTGCCAGCGACGGAATAAGCCTGGCAAGGAGGTCCTCCAATGATGATGTCAACCTTACGTTTGCCTTTGAGCTCGTCCACGTTCTTGAAAATATCATCAATCGTATTTTCTCCTATTGTCGCGCAGATCGTGGTATTGATTACGCTTTTAGGGACTTGGTCCCAGAGCTTTCGCCCGTCAGTCCCTTCTTTCTTGTGCCTGAGGTAATCTTCATAAATCGAAAGCATTCCATTTTTCTGAAGATAATGAAATGCCGATCGTGTTTTCAGCGTGTTGCAGGCGTCCTTGTTCATTTCGATATGCGCAATAGGCGTATATCCGGCTCTGATGAAACCCTCGGAAAGTCCTCCCGCTCCAGCAAACAGGTCTATGAATGTATATGATTTTGTTTTTTTCATTAATTTGGCCATAGCATATTTGTACAAAGTTAATATATTTAGTTGATGATCCGGGTATATATTTTGAATTATCTGCTATAGTTATTGCAGATATTTATCACGGCCTTGTTTTAGACAGTGTCGAATTGGAATGTTCAAATAGATTGACGTTTGTGTTTGATTCTTAAAAAATTTTTCAGATTTATAAAGTAATTTCTCCCATATCCGGCAATACTGGTGGACTATTAGCGGTCGCATGAGGCGGCCGCTTTTTGTGTGCCTGTTTCATGACTTTATCGTCTTAATCCTGTTCTCGGTTTCTTGCCCAATAGGAGGGTGGCAGCACGTGCACAGCGGCGGGCCCATTGCAGGTCGTCATCGTCCTTGTCCCGCCAGGGGAGATCGCTTTGCGAACCTCCGCCGCCACCTCCGGTAGATACGGCCGGCGTATCAAGCATCCCGACAAAGAGTGCTACGGCTATGTCGGTCAGCTCGCTGCTGTTGGCAACCTCCCGGTAGTCGAACTCTTCGTTGAAATAGTCAAGTACCCGCTCCGGGATATAGAAATGCTGTTCCGTTCCGCTATGGGAAGAAAGCGTGTAAGACACTGAGCCGGAACGATAGTGAGTATAGTCCATACCGGCTACCGGTCTTTGAACAGGTTCCGGTCGATGGATTTGAGAGGTATTGACCTGAGCGGCAAGTCTCTCCCGGTAGTGTAGCTTTTGCCAGGTTCGGGGAAGTTTCGAAATCATCAGGTTACGTGCTACTCCCAGTTCGGAGGCCTTGTATTTGGTATTTCCTTTGAGGAGCGCATATCCACGGAGAATATCTTTCTTATCTTTCCGTTCATATACGGAATAGCCTCTCCGGGCAAGTGCCTTCTTGTATTCTTCCCATGACCATGATGGCATGGTTCTCAATACCTCCATGCACTCTCTGCTTACCTCCGGAATGTTGCGACTTCGGATGTCTTCCGCAGTCACCCAGCCACGTTTCACTGCAACTCGCTCGGCTGCACGTTGTGCCCGAAGATGAATGTTATGGTCATTGTTAATGTTGCCGTTTTCATCAAAACGGCAAATTGCAGCATGGAGATGGGGAACTTTCCCTTTGGATTCCATGTGCAGGTAAACCGTGTATTTGCTGTTGGCCAGATTGGTCGGACAGGAACGGACTTTCCCGTCCTTGTCGGCAATCGTTTGTTTGTCGAACTCTTCGGCAAATTCGTGCCATAGCTTTTGCCAGTCCTCAATGTCATAGAAACTGGTATGCTCAGGCGATGGACTCAACTCTATTCTGATTATGGAATTCTTTATCGGCCGATGCTGGGAAAGGGTCAACTGCATGGAGTTCCATATTCCCATAGCGTCCAGTTCCGGAGGCAACAGATTGTCCAATACCCGATATATTTTTTCCGGATGCTTCTTGTGTTTTGATTCGCCAGTAATATAACGAAGGTCATTGATACCATAAGATATGGCTTTGGCTTTTGCAATCATTTTTCTTCGGATTGAGGGTTGGACGGAATTTTGTTTTTCTCCTTTACGGCTTCCAGGAATTGGCAGACGCCTTCGGCAACACTGGAAAGTTCTCCGAGCCAGCCGACCATGAATGGAATCTGATTGAACATTACCATCCGTTGCTTTGTGGACATTCCGTGAAGTGCGGAGGCATATTTTACGAGATCAGACCGACAATTGTCCAGATTCTGCAGCAGTGCCGCCTCTTCTTTAGTAAGCCTCGCTTTGGGCTTGAAGTTATACGCACATGACAATATGTAGTCGCTTACGGTCATGCCGCATTGTTCGGCCAGTGATTTTATATGTTCTCTCTGGCTGGGAGTGACTTTTGCCCCGACAAAGACGCTTCTTGTTTCTTTCGGGGAAGTTGATGTATTGGCAATATTTTCTTTCATTTTAATCGTTGTTATAATGGTTGAAAAGGTGCGAGCTTGCGAGTACCGTACTGGCGAAGGAACTGAGCAGTCAAGAGCGCCAATGTACAACCGTAACACAGTGAGGTTATACCTTGGCATATCTCGAAACAGTTACCTGTTTATGCTTCCCCGCAAGCCATATCGGATGCGTATAATGAATTGGCACTTGGACAAGGAAATGCAGGATAATATTATCCACTAAAAGAGGGGAGAAAATGAGTATCTCACATGGTGATTTCCTGCCGACTTTGCTTTATTCTAATATATACGCCCCTGCAATAAAGTAAAGTTGTACTCAGTAATGGTATTCTGGATTGAGAATATAATTTTTCCCCTCCTTTATGACCATCTGCTTGTTGCCAAGAAAGGTGGCTACTTTGACCGCCTTGTTGTAGCCGAGCTTTACATTGTGCAATCCGTAAGCTTCCTTCAGACGTTCCAGGTAGTCATCATAGCTGCCGATATTGCCATTGGCAAAAGCGGCATCCACTGCAGCACGATGTACAGGCTCAGGAATCTCCCTCTGCGGATCGAACGGTTCTTTGGTTGGTCGCCCGCTCTTCTTCTCTTTGGACAGATATGGTTCTACCAGTTCGGGCAGGACGTCTTCGTTTATGCGGAAAGCGAAAGGTTCAAAGTCCCGGTCCCGGATGTGAACGGCCTCGACCACGCTTATGGCTTTGTCATCTTTGTCCACTTCTACCTGCAGTATGGTTTCCGCCTTGTTGTTGAGTTCCGTGCCGATGTGACCACGCGCATGTTCATCATTCTTGTTCTGATGCAGGACAGTATGGATATGGATTTGTTTGTCGTCCGTCCATTGCATGAATTTCGAGATAACTTCGGTAGATTCACTGGATGAATTGATGTCGTAAAGGAAATCACGGATGCCATCTATAATGACCAGACCCAAATCAGGTGTGGTGCCGATAGCTTCTTCGACTATCAACAGACGCACTCTTGGTGCAAACTTGCGCAAAGACAGCATAATCAGATTTTCCGGCACCTTGTCATCCGGCATTTCAGCCAAACGCAGGATGCGCTTCAGTACCTGTTGACAATGATGACGCCCCTGCTCCGTGTCGATATACAGAATCTTCCTCTTGTTCTCGGGGAACATGGAACGGTAACGAAGAACAGTGCGGCCACTCAATGCTGATGCGGCAATGGCCGAAACGTTGAAAGTCTTCTTGCTTTTGGCTTTCCCGATGGAAGCGCTGAAATTCCCCAACGTGCCTATAACAGCATCATCCACCATCAACACCGCCGGTGCCTCTTCATAATTATTCGTGACGCTCACGGCTGCTTCCTCTATAAAAACTGCCAGTTCCTCACGTGAAGGTATCGTTTCGTCCGTCTTCTCCATCATTACCAGTTTTTAAGGTTAGGTTTACGGCGTTGGGAAGCAAGCATGGCTTCGTTCTCTTCCTCAAAAGTTTGCGGAGCCGGATTCTTTCGGGAGGATTCCAGCCATTTGTCCAGTTCATCCCGGTAAATGTATAGATGTTTCCCTTGCTTGATGACTGGAATATCATCTTTTTTGACCTTGTAATAAAAGGTCGATAACGGCATTTTGAGATAGGCGCAAGCTTCCTGCACGGTCATGGGAACGTGCGTGTTTTCTTTTACTTCATGCTGCTTGGACAGTTTTTCTGTCAGCAGATTTTCCATGCTTGCTATCCGGTCGCAAAGTTCGCCGACTACTGCCGGCAAGTCATTGAATGTAAGTTGGTCTGTTTTCATATTATAACTTTTTAATCGTTTAACATGCTGCGAACCAACCCAATGAAGCTTTGCAGAACAATACAGACCAGATTAATTATTTCATCTGCATACGCTTTTTGTTACGACTCATCGTTATCTGTTTCCAAATGGAAGCGATAGTCTCCCTTTTCAGGTACATCAATTGGAATCTGACTTACTACCTGATCTCGCAAATTAAGCCTGAGATATTCATGACTCGCGTTTTCAAGTTCGTATGGAAATGATGCTTTGATAAAGACGGCTCTTTTCGCTAATGGCACTCTCAATCGTTCACCTACATTCCACGCCAGATGACGAAGTCCCGGTGACCGTAGCGGATTGTCAATATTGGAACGAATCGGTTTGTAGAGCTCCGGCTGATCACAAGCCATGTACTCAATGTTGGAAATGAGAGTCGCTATAGCCTCTTTGGAGAGATAGGGGGCAGTTTTGATGGTTACATATTCCCGAATTGCATCCATAACCTTTACTTGTCTTTTCAATTCTTTCTCTTTGAGTTCTTCCAGAATTGAATCATACTTTTCCAAATGAGATTCATTGGAACAATCGGGGACGACAGGCTCTTGATTTGGCTGTAGAGTTGGAGCATACTCCTGTTCAGAAGAATCCGCCAGTTGTTCGGTAGGCGGTGTTTCAGCAATACAAACAGGCTCTGTGGTGCTCTCTGATTCTATAATAGGAGAGGATTGTTCACCAAAAGAGAAGTGGATGGGATTTTTCGTCAGCCAATTATAGAAAAATTTCTGCAGGACTCCACACAATATGATGGACATCGCCAGTCCGAGAATTACAGGAGTTGTTATGCGCATGATGTTGATGTCATGGCAAAGGGTAAAATAAGTGGCTATGGCCGCAAAAATGATAACGGATAGCGCAAGGATAAAACTTATTTTCTTAGTTCGGATTTGTTCTGTATTTGTCATCTTCTATCACTATTTGGAATTACTGTACGCCAAAGTTATGTGCGTTATTCCAGATACTGATAAATAATGAGTTATAATCGCCCGATTTTACACAAAAATTACGGATATAGTCCGATTTTTCGCTCAAAATCAAACTATATCCGCTAAAACAGGTGGTTAAAATGCCTGTCAGTCTTTCCGTGTCAGGGTGATTTTCTTGCTGGCTTCACGCTTGTTGCTGTCCACTACTTTCATGTACCTTTGGGTTGTGGTTATACTTTTGTGAGCCATCATGCTTTGTATGGTACGGATGTCCGTTCCGGCAGCCGCTTGCAGCGTAGCGAATGTTCTACGATAGGAGTGGAATGTGATCTTCTTGGTGATTCCAGCCGAACGGATCCACCCTTTCATGTAGGTCTGTGTCCAGCAGCGCTGTAACCCCTTGAATACCATTCCCCGCTTGTCAGGGCTGTAGCCGATCAGGTCCAGTGCTTCCTCGCTGATGGGGATAATGTCCTCGGAGCGGTTCTTCTTGGTGATGATGTGTACGCACTTGCCACCGGCCGAATAGTCCACGATGTCCTCCCAGCAGAGGGCGAGGATGTCGCTGATGCGCAGGCTGG
>OGER01002595.1_pt1 | contig 10122 bp, 9 predicted proteins | sample 1570691 | NCBI WGS metagenome assembly OGER01 (sample SAMEA2582143, study PRJEB24529) | metagenome | biome: Human gut stool | place: China | collected 2011
GACCAGACGGTTTGCATTTGAAGCATTTCTTCCGCCTGACAAGCAGGAGCGCAAGGCAGTACTTTCCGAATTAAAGGAAGAAACAAGAACGGTTATTTTATATGAAGCGCCACACCGTCTGCTCCGGACATTAAAGGAGCTGTGTGAGGTGTTTGGCAAAGACCGCCCGCTCACGATTTGCAAGGAACTGACCAAGCGGCATGAAAAGGCGATGCTTACGACCTTTAAAGAGGCGGTTGACTTTTATGAGGAACAGGAGCCGCGTGGTGAATATGTGCTGGTCGTGGAGGGCAAGAGCCGGAAAGCGATTGAAGCGGAAGAACAGGCACAGTGGGCACAGATGAGTATTGCAGACCATGTTGACCTGTATATCAGCCAGGGCATGGATAAAAAAGAAGCGATGAAAGCGGCGGCAAAAGACCGCGGTGTATCGAAAAGAGAGATTTATCAGGCGCTGCTGTAAAAGTGGACGTACGCGGTACGCAACGATTGCAGCGTACCGGCAGTGAAAAAGAAGAATAAAAACGGGAGGAAAAAGTATGTTTCAGATAGGCTGTCATCTTTCGGCATCTAAGGGCTTTCTTCACATGGGAAAGGAAGCTGTTGCACTCGGAGGAAATACATTTCAGTTTTTTACAAGAAACCCGCGCGGCGGTGCTGCAAAGGCAATAGATGAAAAGGACGTGGAAAGTTTTAAAGCATTTGCAAAAGAAAACGGTATCCATGTGATTTTAGCACACGCGCCGTATACGTTAAATGCATGCTCCGCAGATGAAAGCACGAGAGAATTTGCAAAAAATACGTTTGCAGATGATTTAAAAAGAATGGAATATGTACCGGGAAATCTTTATAACTTTCATCCGGGAAGCCATGTAAAACAGGGCGTTGAAATCGGAATTGACTATATTACACAGATGTTAAACGAGGTGTTAAAGCCGGAGCAGACGACAAAGGTACTGCTTGAAACCATGGCGGGCAAGGGTTCGGAAATCGGCAGGTCTTTTGAAGAACTGCGCGCGATTATTGACCGCGTGGAATTAAATGACCATCTGGGTGTATGCCTTGATACGTGCCATGTCTACGATGCGGGATATGACATTGTAAATGACCTTGACGGCGTGTTAAAGCAGTTTGATGAGATTATCGGCATTGACAGACTGTATGCCATTCATATCAACGATTCCAAGAATCCGTTTGAAAGCCATAAAGACCGCCATGAAAAGATTGGTGAGGGTTCAATCGGAACGGAAGCCTTTGAACGGATTATCAACCACCCGATGTTAGCGGATAAGCCGTTCTTTCTGGAAACACCGAATGAATTGGACGGTTATGCAAAAGAAATCGCGCTGTTAAAATCCCTGCGCAGGGAGTAAAAACGGTAAAATTAAAAGAAGAAAGCACCGACAGAAAATGACATCTCATTTTCTGCCGGTGCTTTTTTAAGCGGGTAGTGTTACTGCATTTCGGCCTGCGCCTTTGGTGCGGTTTCATGCTGACGGATAATGCCGCGGATTGTGGTAAATAAATATGGCTTAATCGTTTCGATATTTGCCGGTTCTTCGTAGAGAATTGCGCTGTAGCAGGTGGAGCTGACAAGCTCGGTAATTAAAAACAGCATAATTTCCGGTTCTTCGATTTCGTATTCGGCACAGTCAATCATGGAATAAAATACATCTTTGAAATTTACATCGTCTTCCGCAATGTTACTTGTCAGGGCTTCCCTGAAAATTCCCCAGCTTAAATTTTTGGAAATAAAGGTGAGCAGGGTCTTATCTTCATTTAAAGCATTGATAATGTGGTCCGCAATAAAAATAATTTTGTCTTCAAATCCCAGTGTCAGATTATTCTTTAAACAATACTGCGTAAGATTGGCGGCTGCATGTTTAAACAGCTTGCTGGATTCATGCGAAACCAGTTTATTGCGGATATCATATTTATCTTTAAAATACAGATAGAATGTACCCTTGGCAATGCCTGCATTTTTAGAAATCTCTGCAATAGAGGTCTTGCTGACACCTTTGGTCGTAAAAAGGTTAAATGCGGTATTGAGCAGAGAGGTCCGTTTTTGCAATTTATTTGATTCTAACTTTCCCATAACGTCTCCTTATCTGCAATTTTTTATAAATTACGTTTGTCTTCCATGCATAATAGAGGTTTTTAATCCGTTTGTCAATAAAAAATGACTAAAAGTCATAAATTTTTATAAACTATATTGACTACTGGTCATTTTGTGCTATAATGACAATCGCAAATGAGAATGACCAACGGTCAGTAACAATTTTGAGTATTAAAAGGAGGAATAATAATGGAAAAGGTAGGAAAAGCGATAGTTAAGCTTAGAATTCCAATTTTGATTTTAAGCGTATTGCTGCTCATTCCGGCAGGCATCGGATATGTCAAGACAAAAGTCAATTATGATATTTTGTATTATCTGCCCGGTGACATTGACACAATGAAAGGGCAGGACATTCTGATGGATGAATTTAACAAGGGTGCGTATGCCACGGTCGTTGTTAAAGGAATGGACGCTAAAGGAATTGAAAAGATAGAAGATAAAATTGAAAATGTAGAACATGTAACAGATATTATTTCTTATAACAGTATGGTAGGTGCAGAAGTACCGACTGAAATCATTCCGTCAAAGTACCGCAGCTATTTTGAAAATCAGGAAAGCGGCTGTACGATGTTTATGATTTTCTTTGATGATACAACATCAAGTGACGGCACAATGGCAGCGATTCAGGAATTAAGAAATATTGCTGACGGACAGTGCTTCATCAGCGGTATGTCAGCCGTTGTTACAGATACAAAGAACATCACACAGCAGGAAACGATTGCATACGTTGTGATTGCCGTAGTCCTTACAAGTATTGTACTGGCACTGTTTATGGATTCTTTCCTTGTACCGGTATTCTTTATGTTAAGTATCGGTATGGCGATTGTTTACAACTTAGGCTCTAATGTTATTATGGGTGAGGTTTCTTTCCTTACCAAAGCACTTGCAGCGGTATTACAGCTTGGTGTTACAATGGACTACTCCATTTTCTTATGGCACAGCTATAAGGAACAGAAAAGCGAGTATCCGGATGACCATAATAAGGCAATGGCAGTGGCTATCGGAAATACCATTACTTCCGTAGTCGGTTCTTCCATTACAACAGTAGCCGGATTTATCGCACTGTGCTTCATGACATTTACACTGGGCTTAGACCTCGGTATTGTTATGGCAAAGGGTGTTGTAATCGGTGTTATCGGCTGTGTAACGATTCTTCCTTCCATGATTCTGACATTTGACAGGGCATTGGAAAAGACAATGCACAAAGAAATTATGCCGGCAAAATTCGATAAGCTTGCAAATTTCGTTGTCAACCACGCATGGCTTCCGATTATCGTTTTCCTTGTATTATTATTCCCGGCAATTTACGGATATAATCATACAAATGTTTACTATAACTTAACAGATACATTCCCTGAATCTACAGCCTGCTCACAGGCAAATAAGATTCTGGAAGAAAATTTTGATATGAATTCCGTCTACATGATTCTTGCAGATACGAACATGACAGCAAAAGATGCAACGAAGATGTTAGACGAACTGGAAAATGTTGAAGGTGTTTCTTTTGCATTAGGATATAATTCCCTTGCAGGAACAACCATTCCGGACGAACTTATTCCGGATGACTTAAAGGATATGTTAAAAGGTAATAAGCATCAGATGATTGCAATCGGTTCAGATTACAAGCTGGCATCCGATGAAATCAACAATCAGATTTCTACGATTGATGCGATTGCAAAGAAATATGACCAGAACTCCATGGTTATCGGTGAAGCACCGTGTACAAAGGATTTGATTACCATTACAGATAAAGATTTTAAGACCGTAAGTGCCGTATCCATTGTGGCAATCTTCATTATTATCTTCTGTGTATTTAAGTCCGTTTCATTGCCGATTATTCTGGTTGCGGCAATTGAATTTGCTATTTTTATTAACATGGGACTTCCGTATTACTTAGGAACGACACTTCCGTTTATCGCATCGGTTGTAATCGGTACGATTCAGTTAGGTGCAACGGTCGATTATGCGATTTTGATGACAACAAGATATAAGAAGGAACGTAATGAGGGTGCAGGAAAGAAGGAAGCCATTGCAACGGCTCTTTCAACCTCTATTCCGTCTATCATCGTAAGTGCCTTAGGCTTCTTTGCCGCAACATTCGGTGTTGGTGCTTACTCAAGCGTAGATATGGTTGCTTCTCTTTGTAAGTTAATGTCAAGAGGTGCGATTATCAGTATGTTTGTCGTTATCTTTGTATTACCGTCATTCTTCGTTGTATTTGATAAGGTTATCAGATACACAAGTATCGGATTCGGACAGAAAGATAAGAAAGAAAAAGCTAAAAATGTGGCTTATGCTTCAACAGATACTTACAGCAAATAGTTCTGACGGCAGATGAGAAATGGAAATTAGATTGTAAAAGCCGGATTACGGCGGAAATGGAGAATTATATGATTAAGAAGAAATTATTCAAATATGGTTCAGTATTTATGTGTGCAGCATTAATGGCGTGTTCTTTCGCAGCCTGCGGAACAAATACATCATCAGCAGTTCAGAATGAAGTTGCTGCAAGCGAACAGGATACAGACACAGAAACAATGATTGCAGATGTCCTGACATCACAGCTTTCTTCAGCACCAAAGGTTGCAACCGAAGCAAAGACCGATTCAAAGGAAGAAACCGTTTTTGTATTTACAAAGGCTGACGGACAGCAGGATCATGTTATCGTTAATGAAAAATTAAAGAATGTAACAGGAAAGTCTTCTATTACAGATGTTTCAAGCTTATCAAACATTACTAATTTAACAGGTGATGAAACAAGCACAACCAACGGAAACAGCCTGACATGGGCAGCAGACGGCAACAGCATTACTTATCAGGGTACAACAACACAGACCGCACCTGTCAGCATGAAAGTAACTTACTATCTGGACGGCAAGGAAATTTCAGCAAGTGACCTTGCAGGAAAGAGCGGTAAAGTCACAATGCGTTTTGACTATACAAACAATGCGAAAAAGACCATTACCGTAAACGGAAAGACAAAGACGGTTTATGTTCCGTTTACAATGGTAACAGGCATGCTTCTTCCTTCCGATAACTTTTCAAATATCGAAGTAACAAACGGAAAGATTACAGAAGTCAACGACAGCAATGTTGTATTCGGTATTACAATGCCGGGCTTAAAAGACAGTCTGGATATGAAGTTTGACAATGAAAAACTGGATTTAGATGTTCCGGAATACTTTGAAGTCACAGCCGATGTGACAGATTTTGAACTGGATATGATGATGTCTATGGCAACCAGCAACTTCTTATCTGACATTGATACAGATGATTTAAGCATTGATAACTTAAAGGATAAGGTCAATGAATTACAGGATGCGGCTGACCAGCTCACAGACGGTACGAACCAGCTTGCAGATGCAACTCCGCAGCTTGTAGACGGAAGCAAGGCACTTGCAGACGGTACACAGCAGTTAAATGACCAGGTTCCGACATTAACAGACGGTGTATCCCAGTTAGACAACGGTGCAGGACAGCTCTCAGACGGTTTAAGCACAGTAGTATCTTCTATGCCGACATTAACTTCCGGTATTTCACAGTTATATGACGGTTCAGGTAAGTTATTTGACGGTGCTAAGACTTTAAATGACGGTGTAAACCAGTTAAAGGCAGGTACATCCCAGCTTGCAGATGAAACAAACGGACTTCCGGCATTACAGGCAGGTATCAGCCAGTATACAGAAGGTGTTGCAAGTGCGGCAGACGGTTCTGACGCACTCGCAAGCGGTTCCGCACAGGTTGCAGACGGACTGGCACAGTTACAGGCACAGCTTTCAGGTGAAAACGGACTGATGGACGGTATGGTAAAATTAGCAGACGGTTCAGCACAGGTCAGCAATGGACTGGCACAGTTATCAGACGGACTGACAGCTTCTATCAGTGAGTATGAAAGCAATAAGACAAAGTTAAAGACAAGCGCACAGGCACTTGAAGCCGCAGGCACACAGTTAAACGGTACACTCTCAGCATTAGGAAATGATAACCTGCTGATCCAGCCTGCTACGGATATGTATTCAGAAAGCGGACTGACAACAGCAGCTCAGACAGCACTTGCCAATAAATACATGGATGCATATTCATTTGTAACAGCAAATGCTTCTAATCCGGTTGTAACAGCTTTAAATGCCGGTATTGCGGCAAACGCACAGTTACAGGCAGCAGGCATTACCGATTTAGCTTCTATTTATAAGAATGAAATGGTTATCCTTGTAAATACGGCAGCCAATGAAAGTGCCGGTAAGGTAGAAAATACTGTAAACAGCAGCGTGGCACAGCTTGCCGCAGGCGCAGCACAGGTTAACGCAGGTTTACAGAGTGCCGTTGCAAAGAAGGATACATTAGAAACAGCACTTGGACAGCTTGTAGCGGGAAGCAGCAGTGTTTCTTCAGGAAGCGCCCAGTTAAACAGCGGACTTTCACAGTTAAAGAGTAACAACGATACGTTAAACGGCGGTATTGCAAATGCTGTATCCGGTGCAAAGCAGCTTGATGCAGGTGCATCACAGCTTACAGCAGCATCCGGTGTTCCGGCACTCGTATCCGGCACATCTGATTTAAAGAACGGTATCGGTCAGCTCTCTGAGAGCAGCCCGGCACTTGTAACAGGCATCAATGCTCTTGATGATGGTGCAAAGCAGTTAAAGATTGGTACAGCACAGTTATTACAGGGAGCAGGTGCATTAGCAAGCGGTGTAACCCAGTTAAATGACGGCGCACACGAATTAAGCGACGGTGCAGAACAGTTAAATGACGGTGTGGTTGAATTAAACAACGGTATGAGTCAGTTCAACGAAGAAGGAATCAGCCAGATTACATCTCTTGTAGGCAGTGATGCAGACGATGCAATTGATACAATTAAGAAGGTTATCAACCTTGGAAAAGATTATCAGTCCTTTGCAGGAAAGGCAGATGACATGGACGGTTCTGTAACATTTATCTACAAGACAGAAGGTGTTACAAAGTAATTTGAAATATATCTTAATAAAATAAATCAGAATCCGCCGGTGGGAATGACCGGCGGATTCTTTGTTGCGTTTTAGCATTGAGATATTGTTATGAAAATGGTAGAATTACAACGGAAAAGGAATTTGAACAGGCTGTTGAAATGCTGTAAAGGGGTGATTCTATGATAAATAACACACTTGCAAAGAAACGGATTATAGCCGCAGTGGCAGTGACCGTAGTTTTGATTGCGGCGATAGTGGCAGTGCCGGTAATACGGCGTGAAATTTGTTATGGGACAGTTGTGGGCGAATGTGACAATCAGGAACTGGTTGAGCGCTGGCAGCAGTATGGAGAAGCTTATGCGATAGGTGCAAATAAAGACGGAATGCCTATTTTTAAAGACAGAGAGGCAGCGATGAAGCAGGCAAAGAAGGATTACGGGCTGGGATTTGAGTATTTAAGGGAATACCGGAATTTTCCAAAAATATCAGATAATCCAAAGGTCTGCCAACAGTATAAAATGTTAGGCTGGCAGACTGTACCGCCGATGACGGTGGAAAATTATGAGGAAATCGGAAGACAGTGTGGTATGGTATCTAGATTTCTGGATATTTACTGCAACAGCTTTGGGGAGGATGGATAGTATACCGGCTGAAATACAAGGAAATGAGGAATATACAGATGAAAATGAAAAAAACAACGTTTATTACGCAGGGCGCGGTCATTGCGGCAATTTATGTCGTGCTGGTATTTGTCTTTGACTACTGGAGCTTTGGTCCGATACAGTTCAGGGTTGCGGAAGCACTTACAATTCTTCCGGTATTTACACCGGCGGCAGTGCCGGGGCTTTTTATCGGCTGTCTGATTGCCAATATTACGGGTGGTGCGGTTATCTGGGATATTGTCTTTGGCAGTCTTGCAACACTGATCGGTGCAGTTGGAACCTATATGCTGCGCAAACACCCGTGGGCAGCGCCACTGCCGCCGATACTTGCAAACACTGTTATCGTGCCGTTTGTATTAAAATATGCGTATGGTACAGAAGGCATGCTGTGGTATTTTATGCTGACCGTGGGACTTGGGGAAGTGATTGTCTGCGGTGTATTAGGCAGTCTGCTCAGAGTGGCATTAAAGAAGTACCGCAATACACTCTTTCATGAATAAAAAAAGCTGCGTTTATAAGACGCAGCTTTTTAATGTTTATCTGTCCACTGTCCGAAAAATGTTTCCAGACGGTTAAAGGTCTTATTTAACACAACGGCTTCATCTTCGCTTAAATCCTGCATAATGCTATCAATCATACTCTTATGGAATTTCATGTGATGATGATATGCGGCAATTCCTTTTTCGGTCAGCGAAGCGTATACGATACGGCGGTCGCGGTCACTGCGGTTGCGGACAACGTAGCCTTTGCGGACCAGTCCGTTGATACCGGTTGTCAGTGTGCCCATTGTGACACCGAGGGACTTTGAAATCATAGACATGGTACGAGGTTCTGCAATACCAATTGCTTCGATAATGTGCATATCCGTTACGGAAATATCTTTAAATTCTTCTGTAATTAATGCCTTTTCTTCGATATTTAAAATGTCGTTGAAAAGCTTTACCAAAATGGAATTGAGTGCTGCAAATGTATCCATATTATGTACCTCTTAAATCCTGTTCCGTGTGAAAATTTCGTAAGTTTATTATAGCTTACACGCAGATAATATGCAACAAAAATAGAAAATGAGGGGAAGCATGAAAAGGTATGCTGACACGGCGATGACAGCCGTTATCGGATTCTGCATTTTTGAGGGCATTACAGACGGCAGTGTGTCCGTAAATCCGCTGTTATGGGTTGTGCTTGGCAGATTGGCAGGCAGATAAAAGACGGCAAGATTTATGTTTGCATTTTAGTGCAATCCGTAGTATGATTATTTTGTAGTATTAGCGTTTATACGACTGTGAAAATACAGAGAAGGAGACAACATGAAATTTATAGCAATTGGAGAACTGATGTTAAGATTATCTCCGCCGAATTATGAAAAAATTGTTACAACACATGATTTTATCGTAAATTATGGCGGTGCGGAAGCAAATGTTGCAGTATCATTGGCAAATCTTGGCGTAGACAGTACATTTTTTACGGTACTTCCAAATACCGATTTAGGAAAGTCTACGATTAATTACTTAAAGGCAAATGATGTACATACAAAGCACATTATCAAGGCAGACGGAAGAATGGGTCTGTATTACCTTGAGGAAGGTGTTGCCGTAAGAGCTTCCCAGGTTATTTATGACAGAGGCAACTCCGCATTTGCAGAATATGATTATAGTGATGTTGACTTTGAAGATATATTAAAGGATTATGACTGGCTGCATTTAAGCGGTATTACACCGGCGCTTTCTTACAACTGCCGCCGTATGATTGATAAGGCGGTAAAGGTTGCAAAGAAGCTGGGATTGACAGTCAGCTTTGACCCGAATTTCAGAAGTACACTCTGGTCTTTTGGAACGGCAAGAGATGTATTAAGCAAGTATCTTCCATATGTAGATGTATTAATCGGTATTGAGCCGATTCATGTATACAATGAAGACGGAACAGATGTAAAAGACGGTCTGACCATGGACCCTTCATTTAAAGATATGGACAGGGTATTTAAGGCGATTGATAAGCAGTACCATATGAAGGCGATTGCAAGAACAGTCCGCTATGTCCATTCAGGAAGCAACAACTCCTTAAAGGCATTCTTCTATACCAATGGGGAGACTTACGAAAGCAAGACCATTAATTTCGATATCGTTGACCGTGTCGGCGGTGGCGATGCGTTCTCATCAGGTCTGATTTATGCGTTGATGGAAAATATGGATCCGGAAGATGTTGTCAATTTCGCAGTGGCTTCTTCCGTAATGAAACATTCTATCCGCGGCGATACGAATATTACAAGTGTTGCACAGATTAAGAGTCTGATGAACAATGCTTCCTTTGATGTGCAAAGATAATAAATGAAGCGTAATTAATATACAGGAGCGTTTTGTCGGTGGTTTTGAGACTGCCGTAACGCTCCTGTTTTTGT
>OGER01002598.1_pt1 | contig 10103 bp, 9 predicted proteins | sample 1570691 | NCBI WGS metagenome assembly OGER01 (sample SAMEA2582143, study PRJEB24529) | metagenome | biome: Human gut stool | place: China | collected 2011
CTTTCTTACCTTTAAAAACGATTCCACCCATGATTGCTTCTTCTATACTCATATATTAAGTTATTAGTATCATATTTCCGGCAGCAAAGATAACCCTTTTCTACGGATTTATTTATCTTTGCCAACTAAAACAATCGTAACGACCAATATGGCAACAACAATTCTCATCCCGGAAAAAGACCCAATGGGGGCTGCTATCTCCGATTTTTTCAACCTCCACAGAGCTGACCGCTTGCGAGTTTTTTCTTCTCAATTCGAAGAAGATGAAATTCCTGTCAAGGAGTTGTTCCGTTCCATGCCCTCCATGCCCATGCTGGAACGTACTGCCCTACAAATGGCCACAGGACAAATACTGGACGTAGGCGCAGGAAGCGGATGTCACGCCCTGGCACTTCAGGATATGGGAAAAGAGGTTTGTGCCATTGATATTTCTCCGCTATCTGTCGAAGTAATGAAGCAACGAGGAGTTAAGGATTCCCGTCTTATCAACCTCTTTGATGAAACATTCACCGAAACATTCGACACCATTCTTATGCTTATGAACGGCTCGGGAATCATCGGCAGACTAAGCAATATGCCCGATTTTTTCCGACGAATGAAACGTATCCTCCGCCCCGGCGGATGTATATTAATGGATTCCAGCGACTTACGATATCTGTTCGAAGAAGAAGACGGCAGCATAGTTATCGACTTAGCCGGAGATTATTACGGAGAAATTGATTTCCGGATACAATACAAGAGTATAAAAGGAGACACATTCGACTGGTTATATATAGATTTTCAGACACTTAGCCTATACGCTTCCGAATGTGGCTTTAAAGCAGAACTTGTGAAAGAAGGAAAGCATTATGATTATCTGGCTAAGCTTAGCATTGTTTAGAATGCTCTTTATAAAATAGTGACGGGATGCTCTTTCGATAGTATCGCCATATCCTAAAAATAGTAACGCTATCCTGTTGTGATAGCGTTACTATTTTTATTGTACACGAAAGTTTTACGATTCTTCCTGAGATACCACCTGATGAAATGTTCTTTATCCTATTTCAGCATTTCATTAATCGTCTGCACCAGTGAAGCAAATTCTTCCTCATTGTACAAACGGGTTAGCTTTACTATTTTTCCTTCTTTATCTATCAAAACATTCCGCGTTATGCCGGACTCACGCAATGCATATTTTGCAAAAATATCTGCACCGGGATCCAAACCCAAAGGATAAGTGACTCCGGTAGACTTTGCAAAGGCGAGCACTTTATCAAGCGGCTCGTCACGGTCAATACCAATCAGGGCAAAGTCTGCATTATCTTTATGCTTCAACCAAATGTCCTTCTCTATAAACGGCATTTCCTTCCGACAAACACCACACCAACTTGCCGTGAACTGCAACATTACCACTTTACCACGGAGAGAAGATAAAGTCACCTGCTTACCGTCAGTCAGAGTTATGGTAAAGTCTGGTGCTGCCTCACCTACCTTCACGATATATCCCGTGCTATCTGCTTGAGTAGTTATCACGTCTCCAACTACTTTCGTACTATCCGATGCCATTTCAGTGGCAGCCATTCCTTTCTTCTGACCAGAACAAGCTAATATACTTACAGCTACAAACGCCACACCACACACATTCATAATTTTCTTTTTCATTGTCTTATAATTATTAGTGAGAATGCAAATATAAAAAAAGTATACGATGTATTTGCATTTTTAAAAGTATTTCATACCTTTGCACCCGCAAAAGAAAATAACGCCTCTTTAGCTCAGTTGGCCAGAGCACGTGATTTGTAATCTCGGGGTCGTTGGTTCGAATCCGACAAGAGGCTCATCAATAAAAAGCTGTTTATCCGTATGGTAAACAGCTTTTTTATTGATTATATCATTCAGGATTTTTGCCTGCGAAACACTACTAGTTCTGCTAGAATAGAACAACATTTTTCTGGAAGTATTGACTCTTAGTGAATATCCAATAACTTCCAATTATAATAATATCCGTTGATATTAAGAGAACATTTATTGATTATAAGTCGATTTTTTAAATGACATTATGATTAATAGTAAAAAAAGTGATTAAAATATTTTTTATATTGAATAAGTTTATTACCTTTATTATATGTTTGAAAATTACACAAACAATCTCTTTTAAAAAAAATATAGACCTCTAATACATAATGACTTATGACAATTGACTATACATAATAATATATTTCACATAAATAAATGTTTAACTATTAAATTACACAACTATGAAAATGAACACAAAGCTAGTGCTAGTCTTAACATTTATGTTGGTGGTATCATCGTGTAATGACTCTGATATCATAGTAGAAAATGCCAATAGTGGCATTTCAATTGACAAATCTAGACAATTAAATCTTACTCCTGACGAAAAGCTACATAAGGAGCAATCTAGTTTGGAAAACATGCTGATGGATCAGATTATTTATCGTGACTCTGCTTATATACTTAATATGAGTAAAGAAGAAGCCATTGATCTTACTATCCCGGATAGCTTGTATGTCCATTATCTAAAAATAGTTGATGATCTAAACACTTTACAATGAAAAGTACAAAGTTAATGCTAATCACAATACTATGTTTAATATTATCGTCACTCAGTGGCTGTAAAAAAGATATAGTAGAATCATTATTAAAAAATAACAGCTATGTTGAATGTATTATAAATGGTAAATGTGCTAGGGGAGAAGGACTAAGAACAATGTTTGAAGCTCCGACAAGTTTTCATATGAACTATTCATATTATGACGATGGCTCTTTTACTTTCAATATAGCTAAAGGCATTAATGATAAGGAAGGTGGAAATTATAGGATATATATTTCTGTCACTCAAAAGGGACTACCGCAATTGGGAGAGAAATATTATTTCAAGGAACATATTGATAACAACGGTCCATTTGATTTTGAGGATGAATGTTATATAGCGTCCATTGAAGTAACTCCGTACCTTTATCAATGTTCAGATACAACTCTTATCCCTAAAAGTATCAGAAAAAAGAAGATTATTCTAAAGACTGACATTGTAAACAAAGGGTATATTGAGTTTACTAATATTAATGTAGATAAAGGTGAAATCTTTGGTCTATTTAATTTTGAAACTGAGGTTACGAGTAAACGTGTTCCACAGGCTTCATATAAGGCATCAGTAACAGAAGGGAAGTTTGAGGGATATAACATTGAAAGGAATAGAACTTTCTATACATCAGGATTATTTGATTATATTTTGTAAAAAGTCTACTCATTATGAAAAATATAATTTTTCTGTTGTGCTGCATATTCTACATGTCGGCACTAGGGCAATCACATTTTGTTGAAGATACCCCTGAAGTCAGGAACTGGCTTGACAACATGTTCCAGCACCTTGACAAGAGTAAGATTCCTCATGGTCTTCTTCGTGACTATGCCTTTGAATTGGCTGATCTGGATATTTATAATGGCAAGGAATTGAATGATAGCAATTATGTGGATCGTGTCGCCTTCGAGAATCTTCTTCGTACCGTTCGCTCCTCCTCTGTGGGTGCCAAGCCTTTCAATGCAGAAGAGGTTCTTGCCACCCAACACTCCCTTTCTGGAAGAGGTAAGGGGATTATAGGGGTCGTGTTGTACCAGTATTCATATATTCGTGAAGACGCATTGAGCAGTCATCTTATACGTTACGAGAATGAGCAGGTTTTCGACAACGAGGTGAACGGTGTTTGGCAGAACCCTTATTCCATCGGGTACACGCTGGGCTTTTCCGCCCAGGACACCGTTTTTTACGGCAGTAATATCTCATATTCTTTTCCTGCATCTATCTGGAAAAGTAACGTTACTAGCGGAAAAGTTGAGTTTGACGCAGATGACGGAAGAGGCTATGTCTCTGTATCCAGCGGCAGCAGCTATCAGGGCAGTTATTCCTCTACCGGTGTGAAACACTTGAAGATGCGTGTGAGACTTGCCGACGGGAGCTATTTGTACAGCCACAGTCTGGTGAAGGTCATCACAGATAATGTGATCACCCGTACAGAGGCGGCGAAGTTCAAGCCTGACCGTTGTGTTGACATTACGGCCAGTTTACCCTATAACGGTGAAAAAGCTTCCGGTCGTATATCTTATTTGTATTCCACGGGCAGTCCCGGCAAACTCACCAAACCTTTTATTGTCATGGAAGGTTTTGACCCCTTGGAATTTGTTGATGATGCTAATCCGTATATGGGTGACGAAAAATTCGGTAACACGAACCTTCATACCTTTGTGAATGGGCTTAGCCAGAGATATGCAGCCTTTAATAAGCTTCGCAGCGAGTACGATATCATCTACATCGACCTTTTCGACAGCAAGCTCTCTATCCAGGCCAATGCCCGACTTTTCGAGAGCGCAATTGAATTGATCAATCAAGAGAAGGCTTCCTGCGGCTGCACTGAAAAGAATATCGTTATGGGGCAGAGCATGGGCGGTCTGATAGCCCGGTATGGGCTTAAAGAAATGGAAAACCTGTCTCATATTCACGATGTGTCACTCCTTTTTTGTCAGGATACGCCCCACTTGGGTGCCCATGTTCCTCTCGGCATTCTCCAGGGGATGAATGGCATCTTGCGTTTCTACTACGACAAATGGATAATAGGACGTCTCGCACTCGGCGATTTCAAGTCCAAGATATCTCCTGTGCTTTATAGCAACGCTGCCCGTCAGATGCTTATCAACTATGTTGATGACAATGGGAACGTAGACAACTCCTATCATACTGTTTGGCAGCGTGAACTCACCAAGATGGGCTATCCAGAGGGTGATAACGGATACAAGATGCGTGTCGTCAGTATAAGTAACGGCCAGACACCGGTTATTGATTGCCGCAAACCTTATATATATGTCGATGGCAGGGCTTCGACCAAAATCCTTTCGGATATCTTGATGGAGTTTGTGGCACCCAACTTCTTTGCTTCGGTTCTTGGTATCGCTCTTCAGGACTGGCAAGTGTTCCTGCTTGGTTTTCTTCCCGGCAGCTCAACATTACTTCTACATTTTGAGGCAAACCCAATAGGTTACGACGGTCGTTCAGTATGCAACATGTATCTTCGTTATGTGAAGAAGTTCCTTTGGATGATCAAGATTCGCCGGACTGTTTTTTCTTATCAGCGGGATTACCCTTTATCAATGATTAACTATGACAAGATGCCCGGTTCCTATTATGAACTGTCCAATGCCAATGGTGCTGCCATAAGCAGTGACCAGGCCGAAAGATGGGTCCAGCTCTTTACCCGGTATAATCTTACAACTAATTTTGAGAATAAACTGATGTTTATCCCTACAGTCAGCTCTCTGGATATCGGTGAGGGTAAGGTTGAACTGACTCAAAGTGATTATGAGAAGAAGTATTTGATGAATTTTCCACCTGCTAGCCCCAAACATACCCCGTTCGACGCATTCTATATAACCGACGGGTCTACCTACCATACTTCTTTCGAGCCTACTATGCTTGACTGGATGCTGGAGCAGATGAAGGTTACTGTGGACGGTCCAGAAGTTGCCACTGACGGTAGCCGTTACACCATACGTAATAATACGATGAATTACAATATTACATGGAATACATCTGATGAGTCTGTAGCTACTGTAGACAATACCGGTACGCTGTCGATGAAGAAGTACGGTGTTATCACTATTACCGCCAGTTGTGTTATTAATAATGTTACAACGAAGTTCCATAAGAAGATAATGGTTGGGTTTCCCCCATTCGTCCTTGAATGGCGTATGGAAGTTAGCGCTTATATGGTGTCTGCCAGATGTATAGACTCAAAAGCAGAAACTTTTTTGAAAAATATTCAGTATGAATGGAAACTTAAAAGGGATAGTGAAAGCTCGACTTCGGATTGGTCACAAACTATTGATCCTTGGTGGGGAGTTATGCCTACACAAAAAACTAATAAAGTGACAGTCTATATGAGAGTATTTAATGCTGAGGGTATTAGGTCAAATCCAGTTTTTCTGAATATGGATGCCACAGCCCCTTTCGAGTTTGAACCACATACTCCAAATTTTGAAGTAAGTCAATATACTAACCCATTTACTGCTAGCCTTGATTTCTTTCCTAATCCGCAGTATGAAGATCAAGAAGTGTTAGTTAATAATGACGAATTTAAGATACGGAGGGTAGAATCAAGTGGTGGAAACTATTTGTATATTGATTTTAATCTTGTCACAAGTGGAACAATATTTCTTGAAGATTGCTGGTCGAGAGGTGGCTTTCTTACTTGGTTTAATATGGTAAAGGGAGGAGGAGTAGGTTCAACTCGTGAAATTATGGCAATATTATTATTTAAAAATAATTATGGTAGAATAGTATATAGAAAAGTGTTACGGGTCAGATATTTTAGACTATAATAGATATCCTTGATATAATGCTGTAAGGATTTTCGGATAACTGATAATAGAGGAAGGTAGGCGAAGAACAGCACTTTCAAAAGCATGCGAGAATAATAAGCAGGACAACAACCACCTTTATAAGTGGATAACAACAGACTGATGTCAAACTCATCAACGAGTTGGTTGGCAAGCCTGACCGGAGCATCCGAAGAAATATTTTCATCAAGACGGGAAGGAAATAAGGAATCCATGCCTTGAGAATACTCCTTAAATTGTATATTTGTGCTATCGATTAACATGCTCTAAGATAAACATTTTAGAGCAAATAAAAAGAGGTTGTCTCAAATTTGAGACAGCCTCTTTTATTGATTATATCATTCAGGATTTTTGTCTGCGAAACACTACTATGCTTACTGCCAACAAGATTAGTATAATTCCAACAGCGCTATTCACAGTAAAAAGCTCTTTGAATACAAAAACTCCGATTACAACAGCCGTTAATGGTTCCATTGCACCCAAGATGGAAGTCAGTGTAGGTCCGGCATATTTAATAGCTTGTACTAAAGTTATATTGGAAATAGCCGTAGCCGGTAATGCCAGCCCAAGAATAATCAGCCAGGTATATCCATCCGACACAAGTTGAAGTCCGGAAGTACAATAGGCGCCTATGAGGTAAAAAATAGTTCCCAACCCCATAACATAACAAGTCAATGCCGTAGAGTTTATTTGTACGGCTCGCGTTGTCCGCACTCCAACAATATACCCTGCGTATGAAAAAACAGAAACACAGGCAGCAACCAAACCAACCATTGTATTTCCACTTTTCGCCTCCAACTCTCCCAATGAAAGTAAAGCTGCTCCCAGCAAAGACATCAATACTGCAAGTATCACCAAGAGAGACTTCTTCTCCCGGAAGAAAAACATCATTGCCAAAGCAACAGCCAACGGATACATAAAATGTATGGTAGAAGCCACTCCGCTAGCTATATTCTGATAAGCAATAATCAAACTAAATGAAGTAACGGCTCTCAACAAACTCAACAGAAAAACAACTCCCCAATCTTTTCCAGCCAATCGAAAATTGCAACCGGATAACCAACCAAACACAATCAATACAATCGACGCCACTCCCCAACGATAAGAAAGTACCTCGAAAGCCGAAAAACCGGCTAATAGCAAAGTGATAGAAAAAAACGGAGCCAGCCCAAAAGTGGAGGAGGATACCGCCGCATAAAGTATACCTTTTATACGATTCATAGATTCAACCAATTTTCGCTACACAAATGAAAAAAAACGATGCCCATTTGTTTCGTTGCTTTATAAGAATGTAAGTTCGGGATAGATGATAGCATAACACAGTATTGTTGAGGTAATTTTGGAAAGGCTGAAACGAGCAAGCGAATAACTATTCTATCTCCTTGATTCGCTCTATCTGGCGATTCAGAACTTCATTAGAGATTAATCCTCTTTTTAATCCTAAAAGCAAAATCCTTGCAACTTTTACTGAATTTCAGTTAGTTGCAAGGATTTCTTGAGGTTCCTGGCGGACCTCTTTTTCTTTATTTTCCTTATTTATCCAGCAAAACATCATTTTCATAAATTACTGAAAAGCAACAAATTATTTATCACACAAAGAAAATGGAATAAAATAAGATAAAGAAAAGGTGGGAACAAAGTGGGAACATATAAAACATTTATTGTATATTTGTTCCCACCTTATCATAGTAAAAATTCGAACTAAAATATAAAGCTATGGCAGTATCTTTTTTTATCCGAAACAAGAAGGCAAAGATAGCCACCCTATTTGCCCGTATCAGAAGCAAAGCTAAAGATATAGACATCAAAGCCTCAACCTTGCTAGAAGTTGACGTATTAGCGTGGGAAAAGTCCCAAGAATCAGCTATAAAAAGGAAAAACTACAGAAATGATAAAAACAATAAAGATTTTTTTGATAAACTGGACTTGATAGAGAAAACTCTAAATAACATCCTTGATTCAGATACAAACGTTACTAATGAGCTTGTAAATAAACGTATCTATGAGATAGTATATGCTGAACAGATAGCAGCCGAAAAAGAACGAGCAGAAGCCGAAGCTAAAGCCCTAGAAGAAGAACAGGCTACCAACTTCAACGACTTCATAGCACAATTCATTCACGAATGCGAAACAGGAAAACGGAAAAAGAAGGGAGGAACTACAAATATATCTCCTGGAACAATCAAAAGCTACAAAGGCTTTCAGTCCCAGTTTAAAGCGTATCAGGAAACAAGGCTAAAGGTTATTGATTTTGAGGACCTGACAATAGAGTTTTATAATGACTTCCGATCATTCCTCACAGATAAGGAATATTCCCCTAATACTATTGCTCGGATGGTGAAGATATGCAAAACAATCTGTTATGCAGCCGAACAGCTTAAACTTATGGATGCGGCAAACGTCCGGTTTGGTTTTGATGTGATCTATAAAGATGTTGATAATGTCTATTTGACTGAAGAACGAATACAGGAACTTTATGAGTACGATTTATCCAACCGTCCGGCATGGGAGAAGATAAAAGATGTGTTTGTAGTCGGCTGTCTGACCGGGCAACGAGTAAGCGATTATAAGCGCATCAATTCAAAGATGATAGTTACCCTTACCGATGGCAATAAGTACATCAAACTAAAACAAGAAAAGACCGGCAATATCGTTTATATTCCTCTTGATTATCGTGTTGCAGCTATCCTTGACAAATATAACGGTACACTACCCAAAGTCTATGACCAAAAGATAAACGACCATATCAAAGAGATTGGCGAGGCTTTAGGATGGACGGAAATAGTAGAGTTAGACGAACAACGGGGAGCAATGGAGTACACAGCAAAGAAACGTTTCTGTGACCTTCTTAAAACTCATACCTGCCGGAGAAGCTTAGCAACCAATATGTATAAAGCCGGGGCTTCATTGAGTTCTATAATGGCTATCACCGGACACAGCAGCGAGCAGCAACTAAAAACATATCTCAAACTGGATGAATCGGAAAAGAGTATGATAGCAGCTAAAGAGAATTATTTCACAAAATTAAGAATAGCCAAATAATAAAATTAGATTAATCATGGAAAATATTAGAGCGTTTTTTAATATGGTAGAAGAATATCTTACTCATTATAAAGAAATTATAGAATACAAGTCTGATTTTTACAAATACCCGACTTTTGGTAATTTGGATTACTATGATACTTGCGACATTACTTACAAAATAGCTAGCAAGCTTTTTTCTATGAATAAAGATGATAGGTCCATTTATGCAAAACTCATTATAGAACTCTTAGAAACCGAATGCTCCGTAATAGGATTATACGATTATGAAGAATATGTTGAATATTATCACAAACAAACAGGAGAAAACACATGGGATACATCTATAAAGCCTATAGATGGGTATGAAAAAACATTCCAGACTGTTTATATTAGAGAATGCGGTCCAGAGAGAATTAAATGTAATGTCGGATGCATTGATTCTGACATAGATTTTTTCATTCAAACAGTATTTAGTTTATTCCTGGATTTTGGAATAGACATTCCTTCAATAATAAACAGCATTTGCGATGAATCATCTATTCTTAAATGTAGATACTAATTGAAAAGTGCGCCAATATTCCAATTGAAAAGTGCGCCGCCATAGGATAAGTATAATGACCTTTGTATCATCCAAATACAAAGGTAAAATGAAGACTATGGTAGAAAGACAATCAATAATACACATGTATAGA
>OGER01002637.1_pt1 | contig 9932 bp, 8 predicted proteins | sample 1570691 | NCBI WGS metagenome assembly OGER01 (sample SAMEA2582143, study PRJEB24529) | metagenome | biome: Human gut stool | place: China | collected 2011
AGAATAAGAAAGGAGTAATGGCATTCGTCGAACTGTCTCCGATACGGAAAGCACATTGTGCTACATCCGGAGCAATTCCCATCTGTGCAAACATCGGAATAAAGATAAAAGACATAAAAGCCCATTTGGAGGTAGCAGATACCATAATCAGATTTATCAATGCCGTAAACAGAATAAACAGAACAAGAGCAGACAAAGGAGCCGGTTCAAACGAAGAAAGCAAGTCAGCCCCCATAATCGCCAGACATTTATCCAGATGGGAATATTCAAAACAGGCAAACATCTGCGCAGCGAAGAAAGCGATAACGAAATACACTCCAAGAAGCTTCATTGGCTGCGTAAGTCCTTCAATCACGTCATTGTCAGTGCGATACCGTCCGGAACTGAATCCATAAGCCATTCCCGTAATACCTGCTCCCAAAGAAAGCAAAAACAAAATACCGGCAATAAAAGGCGAATGCATCAAACCTCCGTTCACCCCTCGCAAAATTCCATAATACGAACATGTAGGCTGTCGGTGGATCAAATGCAAATCCTCTTCGTTTAGAATATTCTTCCATATCAGGTACTACATATGCCATTGGTTTATCCAACAACAAAGACTGCATACAAAGAGATGAATAGTCTCCAATAATAGCATCTACCTGGGGCAATAGATTATATATCTCCATTCCCATCTGATTAAAATCATCATTTGATAGTATTTGCAAATTAGAGTATTTCAATTTACTATATCTACTCAAGTCTTGAGACGGATGTATTTTTACCATAAGAAGAAAATTATATTCTTTGAGTATTTCATTAAGCCTACTATAATCTTTTTCTTCAAACAGTGGTAATAATTCTTCTGTTTCTGAATCATCATATCCCAAATAATCAGATTGCCGAAACGTTGGTGTCCACAATATTATCTTGTTGTAATTACCTAAATCATATTTTTTATACCCATTAAAAAATACATCCGTCACAGGTTCACTGTTTATATATATATTTTCTTCCGAGCAACCAAAAGCTTTACTATAAATAGGCTTGTATATATTCGATGTAGCCAAACAATCCGTAAAGAAAAATTCATTTCCGTTATTAATGTGAGTAAGCTTTCCACAAGTTTTAAACGTGATTCCATGCTGTAAATGAATGACTTTTTGACTTTTTGACGGTTTAATAGGCAGCTGCCCAGCTGTATAGAAAACATATTTAGATTTTAGATAATAAAATATAGCTTTAACATGTGTAACATATGTGCAGTTATCAGTTTCCGCATATTTCATATCTTCAATTCCACAAATGATTCTATTATTCGTATCATATCCGTTTAAAAGCAGATAATCTCGGAGCGGAATCAAATTGAAACGAATTCCCTTATTGCCTGAATATAACAAAATATAATTGTTATGTTTTGGCACTACATTATTCAGCAAACTAACGACTTTGAAAACACTATTTTTTAACGACTTTTTTAACACAACATTCTTTATCATTATTTAACCTCAACTATGAACGATAAATTGTCTCTAATTTAAAAGCTTCAAAGTTTATATCATAACCGCTCGCTTTAATAGTCTCCATCGCTTGTTTTGACAATTCTTCTCTATTTCTAACATTTAGATTCAAGATAGCATCTGCCCATATCACAGGAGATTCATCTAAGCTCAGATATTTAATATTATCAGTTACCTTCGTCTCAATCGGAACACGATCTGAAACAATGCATTCTAATCCGGATGCCTGTGCTTCTATAACTGCAAGTCCAAGTCCTTCATATGTAGATGGAAATACAAATACATCAAATGCTTGCACTATATCGGATACATCGTCTCTCATACCCAAGAAAAGCACCTTGTCATCTACTCCTAATTCGTATGCTTTTTTCTTCAAAGAATTTTCTAGTTCTCCACCCCCCACCAATAGAAGCAAAGCATTTCTGTTTTTAGAGACGATATAATGAAACACATCTAATAAAAAAACATGGTTTTTGGGTGCATATAACTTTCCAACATTACCTATTACTAATGCATCACTTATGCCTATCTCATCTCTTATTTTTTTTCTTTTATATTTATCGAATGCAAATTTATGCACATTAATCGCGTTATTTAAGACAATATAATCTTTTCCAAACAGCCATTTACCCGTAGAATTTGATACTGCCAACTTATATGTTGAGAGAAAATTTAACGGTTTCTTCAAAATTCTATGCACAATTGGATGACTGCTTCTTGTAGTATGTCCATGAGTTATTCTTGTTTTAATCCCAACCAAGCAAGACACAACTAGTTCTAGTACCATAGTTGCACTATTACCATTGATATGTATAACATCGTATTTATTCTTTTTTAACAACAAATATAATTTTTGTAAGTAATTGAAGGTATTTCTCTTTCTACTCCCCAAACAATAATAATTTGAACCATTACTTTTTATAAATTGATACGCCCTGTCATTTTCATTTACTACATTCGTTGATGCAAAATCAATATGTAGCCCATCCTTGTTAAGAGCTTTATAATAGTTCATCATTACATTTGTTAAGCCACCGTAGTAAACAAATTCAGTAGTTATTACTATTAATATTTTTTTCATCTGACATCCTCTCTAATGTGCCACTACATATTTTTCTTTTTAAAAGCACCGAGAAAAATATTCAAATACTGTTTTTCTCCAGAGATCAGCCAATAACATATTGACAAACACCCAAAAATCAGTATTCCCGCTACAACTTCAATCAACAATCCCAATATTGAATAATTAATAAATACATCCAATCGCTTTATCAAAATAATCATTATAAATCCAAATAACACATAAATCCAATTCCTTTTTAAGCAGGAAACAATTGATAATTCCTTACGAATCGCAATACATTCTATTACAAGAACCAAATACTGCGTGATTAACGTAGCTATAGATGCACCGATTGCTGCATATTGAGGAATCATAATATAGTTAAAAATAAAATTGAAAATTACTCCCAATGCTGTGGCCCAAATATAAATCGTCTCTTTTTTTAGCGGTACTAGAAATTGATTATTGATAACATATGTTAAGCCATATGCTGGTATCGTTAAACTCATTATCAGTATTAATGACCCGCAAGAAGCAAAAGATTCACCCCAAAAAACGACAGAAAAAACAGAAGAAATAGCTGCTGTACCAAAGCCAAATGCAACAGTTAATAAAAGAACCGCATCAAGAGATTTTTGCATAAGTTCATCAAATTTTCTATTATTATTTTTACCTATAAGATTTGACATTCTTGGAACTAATACAGTACTTAAAGCCGTAGCCAAATTTTTTGCAATTAATGCTTTTGTAGCATTTTCATAAAAGCCCAATTCTGTCATTGTACTGAGTTTTCCCAACATAACTTTATCCATACTACTATAAAGATATGTGGTAAGAACTGGAACAAATAAAAGAACCATCCCTCTCAAATGCGCAAATGATGCTTTAAAATCAACTGGAACAAGCTTAACTTTTCCCCTTGCCAGATAAATATACACTAATGCGCCCATAAGCGGTTCGGCAGCCATAATCAAGAAGTACATCGGTAAGTCCGCACTTGTTTGAACAAGCAAGACAATCAAGATTACGCCAATGATTCTTATAATCATCGTCTTTATAGCAATCAGCTTAAATTCTTCTAATCCCGCAAAGAGCCAATTTATTAATAAGAGCGATGAACCTACTAAGCTTATTAATTCAATTAAAAACAGCGATGGATATCTTGATAAAAAAATGGAATAGAACAAAAATGCGCCCAGCACAATTACGCCAATAAAGACCTGTGCAAAAAACAATTCACTAAACTTCTGATTTAACCTATCCCTATTATCTCGAACCAGAGCGATTTCCCGAGTTCCATATTGAAACATGCCTAATACTGCAACTATCACAAAATAATATGAAATACTATATACATAGGAATATAGTCCAATGGATTCAGCCCCCAACCGTCTGGACAAAATAGGTGATGTTATTAGTGGCAACATCATATTAGTGATTTCTATTCCTAGTTGCCAAATGAAATTCAACCTAATTTTATTTTTGCTTTTTTGCTCATTCATTCGCAGTTCCCTCTACTGCTTTTATTAGCCACTTCTGCGATGATGCAGAAAACTCCTCCAATTTGCAGTTTATGCTGTCATAATTAATCAAAGTCGATATTTTTTTCTCTAATTCAAAATAATTTTCCAACGATATTTCGCAAAAATAATCTACAACACCTAAGATTTCTAAAAGATCTCTGACTCGAGACTTTACTTTCTTCTGCCCATCATATTTATCTGAAATAAATTGCTTTCCAAATAGTACAGAAAAAACGGTACCATGAAAGGAATCAGTCAAAACTACTTCAGAATTTTTTATCCATGATAAGAAGTCTTCCGGTTTACTATGCAAGAAAAACTTAAAACTAGATTTATTATCAATAACTTCCCAGCCTCTTTCGTCAGCCAACTTATGCGCCACTTCCATAATGCCAGGTTTTGATTCCATCAAAAAACAAAATACATACTTGTTTTTTATTAACCTATCGCTTGTAATAGAAGAAAAAATATTTTTGCCCGCCATAATTGTCGGATCAGAACATAACGCTGTGGAAATATTATATCTAGAATATAGGAGATCCAAAAGAGTCTTTTCTCTTACTGAAATATTCGAAAACATCTTGATTTCAGGCAAGAAACTGCTTAAATTAACATTGTCAATATCCCCTACAGAAACGGCATAAGCTACCCTTTTTGTTTTACTATCTGGAAAATTCAGAAAATACACAGCATCATTTCCTGTCAAATTTAAATTCCAGACCTGATCACTACCTGTTATTACAATATCATACAAACTTGATAATTCTGATATCTCATCACTCCTAACATTTCTCTTTTGAGATAAATTTAAATTTCGTTCATTAAATGCATTAAACATGTTAGCTTTTCTGTGACGATGTAATCTCTTAGCAATACATGTCAATACCGATTTGGGCGATGAATATTTAATAGGTATAGTAGAATTTAATTCTAAATATATTTTATCATTTACATAGTCTACAATTTCAACATTATACCCATTATTTTTTAAAAATTCTTGCAATCCGTATGTCTGCATAACAGCGCCATAATTTACACTATTATGAAAAGTTATAATTCCTATTTTCTTTTGCATAGTAATTTCATTCCCTTCTTAATTACATACTTATAATTGAGTATAACATTATTCTCACCATATTTCTTTTTTATAAAAGAAAACGGCTTTGAATCAAAATCCCTCCAGAATTCTTGAACACTTCTATGTGGAATTGATGGCTGTGACATATTTTTTTGTGCATAGTCTTCTAATGATACCTCTAAAAATTCGACCTCATTTTTAAATTTGTCGAATAACCATTTTCCTTTTTCAGTATTAATACATGTTAATGAGACTCCCATTGGGTCATAAAATTCCGGATTCTTCTCTTTACATCCCCATGCATCACCAATTGTCACATCGCCGACTCTATCCCTTGTAGCGTACTGGCAAGAATAACAAGAATCTCTTAGGCATAAATCAGTAAAGAAAATCCGACAAAATGTATTCGAAGATATTTTTTTACTGCCATAAAATGTAGATACACTTCCACCCCATCCAGTTTGAATTTTGTCTCGACAAATTGCGTATTTGATTTTTCCAACATCATGGGATATATATTTCATCATCTCACGCCATACCCTCACAGATGGGGCTCCGTGACATATTAAATCGACTGTAAAAAGGTTTGTTGTATCGATATGTTTAGTTGATAAATATTTTAATAATCCGCCCACCTGACATGGAGTTCCGGTAAACAATACTGGACCTTCTTTTAAGCTTTCCTGAACTTCTTTATATGCATTTTCAACTCGGGCTTGCATATATTTTGAACCTCGCATTAAATCACGCCCATGGGAATTCCTGGCTTTTGAATATTTAGCTTCCAGATTATCATCCATTACAACGCCAAACACAGTTCCATTTCTGTCCATAATTACATCTGATATTGCTGTAAATGCTCCACCTGATTGCGATATTGTATGCTGAATATTATCTTTAAGCTTTATTAAAAAAACATCTGTAATTTCATTTTTCTTGATGTATTCATTACATGTCTTTTTACATAAATTACAATCAACACATAAATCTTCATTTATGATTGGTTGCAAAAATCCTTTTTGATCTTCTACGATGTTAATTGCTCCTTTAGGACAAATGCTTTGACACGCAGTACACCCACAGCATATTCCTTCACACATTTCATTACCATTCATTTTTAATAACCTCTACTCATTATAATTATATTCCCAATTTAAACTTCAATTTGTAGAACTTGTTACGAATTTTTCTTATGATAACTAATCTTTCAAATATCGGAAGGTTAACCTCAACTAAGTAATCCACTGCACAAATACCACCTACAATCGAAAAGGTATGTGTATTACAACCTCTTAAATTCTGTAAATAGTTATCTGCGGTTATTTCTTTATAGAATGTCTCTTTAAACGGATGAATGGAATTCACTTCATTAATCAGAATTTTTTCACCATAACTATTTACATTATACTGAACAGGCCTAAATAATCTTCCGCTTTCAGTATAAAATTTTCCAGCAGGCCTATATATATTCTCACTATGAGTAATCTCCTCGATTTCTCTTATATGATAACTATTCATATCTAGCAAAAAAATATGCGTCTTATATTTTTCTGCTTCTTCGTAAGAGAAAAGATATACTTTACCGTCTTCAATGTAAACGGTTGTGTCAGCAAATCTTACATGACTTAACAACACGCATACTTTCTCCCATTTAGTTAAGTCATCAGATCCTTTCCACAATTCCAATGTACCATTTTGTCCCGTTTCGGGAATCATATATGCTGTGTTTTCATATTCAAAAACACATGGATATGAAAGATGAAAAGGTCTTTTCATAATAATTTGAGGTACAGAAAATTCTTCATTCTCCATTCTCGAAATTGCTAAGTAACCTTTTTGTATTTTTTTATTAAATGCTTCAGTAAATAGAAATGTATCAGTCCCTTTTTTGAACAAAATCGGATCAGCGTACCAAAATCCCTTTCTACCTCTTAATTTCTTCCATGCTGAATCCTCAGTAGCTCTATATAACACATTCCATACTTTGCTATTCGCCATTATTTATTTCCTCTCTACTATTTTCTTTTCTAATGCATTGTTTTTATATGAATACCATCAACTTAATTTCATAACCTGAAAATCTATCCATTTATAAAAAGTAATCGTACTGACATACATCCTCTTGTCTATTTGTAAATAACTGTTTATATGGCTCACGCATTAACTCCAATTATGAGAAAAACGCATGTAACTACAAAATATATTCTTCATTCAACTCTGAGGATCCGTTTTTTTGTACCCCATACAAATTGCCAAACAATACATCCAAAACCAATATGTACACATATCAATGTCAGGTACTGCTATGATCAAACAAACAAACGCTGAAAGCAAGCCAAACAAAACAGCTGTATAATTATTAGGCAATTTGCTTCTAATCAACCTATTATTAATAATAGGAATATACAAGGCTGCATTTGTCGTTGTATATAGGACCGTCCCGATAATTCCTATTTCTCCAAGCATACTATATAAAACACTGCTTCCTCGAACGCATTTATAACCGACTCCTAATAATTTTGATGAGTAAAAAGCGTTTAAAGCATCATTATCCATTATCCTCCTTGCAACGCCAGAGTTAGAATTCCACTTATTAAACAGAACTTTTTCTAACAATTCATAATACTGCAAATACAAAACGGCAAAAGCAATACCCGCACAGAAAACTAAAGTACACTTTTTAGTAAGACTGATCTGTCTTGCATTAACAATAAAAATAACTCCTACCAAAACAATTGCGGCATATGCTGTAGAACTAGTAGAGAGAACAATCTCTATCAAAAGAATAATAAATAATGGCGTATTACTCTTCCATTTTTCCTTTAAGCTTAGCAAATAGTAAAAAGCGCCAACAGCAAAACCTGCTAAGTATGATGGCTCCATAAATGTGGAATAAACCCTGCTATTATGATAGTAATCATTTTCATTAAAATAGATGTTCATACTATCATCGTTATAAAACAATATCTTCAAAATCCGTTTTATAGGAAGTATATCCATAGTCGCTAACCACTGTAGGATTCCTACCACAGCAACAAAAATAATAACTCCTCTTAACATCTCATATAGTGAAACTTCATCAAACGTCGTAGACGAATATCTTAATACCACAAAGCAGAGCACATATGTTGTTAATTGTAATATATATAAATAATTTTTGCTAATCACATTATTATAAAGAGCAGATATAATGACTTCTATAACTAAAACAACTAGCAATACATTGACTAAATTATTATATTTGGTTTTGTATACTCTAAATTTACTAAATATTAAAAATCTAACAATCAAACACATTGATGTTAAAATTTGTGGACCTACAGAAAAGCCCCCAAAGCTTATGACATTCGCACATTGAAATGTCATAAATAACAATGTCATTGCAACCATTGCGTTCATATTCTTTCGAGTAAATCCATAGAGCATACAGGCACCCCATATCAAAGTAAATAATGTCATTTTGATCCCTTCTCTCTACATCTTACTATTACTTAAAATACTCTAACATATCATATTGCGATGATAACTAGTGTTTGCACCAGCACTAATATCAAAATTCAAGAATTGTCAATTTCAGTTCTTATTTAAACAGCTCATCAACAATATGTTCCAGTTCTCCATTAAACTTCGCGTTATTGCTGCTCATGCCATGTCCCATGCCTGCAACAATCTGATCGTAGTTCGTTATGATGTCTCCCAATGTTTCAATATCTTCTCCCGGGATAATAGTTCCCATCCTCTGCGCCACATTCCTTGCAAACTCGACCTGATGATCATTCACATGCTCATTGAACTGATGCTGACGCGGCACAACGATGGGCGTTTTTCCAATCTGTAGCGGCATAATGAAACTTGCCGGACCACCGTGGGTAATCACAATTCGGGCATCAGCCACATTTTTAACCATCTGTTGATATGAAATCAGTTTGCTCCACTGGCAGTATTTCGGCTTATATGTACTAAATCCAGTCTGGATAATCACATCATCTTTGATAACGCCATCGCGTTTCAGTTCATCTACTTTTTGAATCAGTCGATTAAATGGCTGTTCATGTGTTCCTACCGTCACAAAAATCATTACTTCGTACCCCTACTCTTACTCCTACTTAGAAAATGCTGCCGAGGTTGACCGCTTTCGGATAGACCTTTTTCTGCTCTTCCCACTGCACAACAAACTTGTCTACAATGGGATAAACCATCTTTCCCGTCATTGTCGGCTTATCAATCCGATCAAAGACCTCAATATAAACCAGCTTTGCGCCCATCATCTTTCCAATGTAAAAGAACGGAACCGCAACTGCTGCACCGCAAGAAATGATTAAATCCGGCTTTTCCTTATGCAGCACGTCCCACGCGATTTTAGTATTCTTAATGAGCGCCTTGATGCTACGGTTTGTCGGAAAGTAGCACGGGTAGACTTTTTCTCCCTCCAAAAGACTTCTCGCATCTTCTTTGTCAAAGGTCACCCAAAAACGATTTTTGTCCTTCCAAAAAGGCTTTAACATATAAAGGTGGGTCAAATGACCGCCAGATGAACCCACCAAGCACACTTTTATTTCATCTTTTTTCTTCATCTGACTCTCTCCTCTAAAAAATTCATTCATACCGTAATAATGGTTTAGAAACTGCTTCGTATATTTCGGAAAACAGTCCTTTCCTTTACTTGTAACAACGTCCAATCCCCATACATTCGATTTTTGGGTCATTCCAGCCAACACAAAGAGCGGATAGGCTCGCTCGCCTGTCCGCTGGCTGTCACCCCACCC
>OGER01002643.1_pt1 | contig 9911 bp, 7 predicted proteins | sample 1570691 | NCBI WGS metagenome assembly OGER01 (sample SAMEA2582143, study PRJEB24529) | metagenome | biome: Human gut stool | place: China | collected 2011
CGCCATCTCCTGATCCAAGAGGTGCGGGAAATAAGTCGTACTCCCGGAAGAGACACGGGGAAGGAAATTATACAAGGGGAGTGCCTGCTTCATGCGGAAGATTTCCTCTACCGAAGAACGGATAAACACGTAGTTGAACAGCAAAGGTCGCCTCGTGTTGACCAGCTTGCCACCCACCTTTCGCACCTCCACGTACGAGGGGGCGAAATACTCGAAAAGAGCCTCTCCCCGACGTTCCCGCCGGGAAAGCTCCACGTCCAAACCTTTGGAGGGGCTGATCCGGTCACGCCGTCCACCCGCGGCGGTAGGAAGCGTGAGCACGTACCAGCGCACGGCTTTCAAGTCATGACGCTTGCCGGCCTGTGTCAAGCCCCCCTTCGGGCAATCGTTTCTCAAAATACGCGTCGGCATGATTCTCTTTTCCCTAAGATATACGAGGAGTTCCCCTCTGATTAAACGACAATTCAAAGCCCTGCCAAGCGTACCCTATTTACGCCTAACACACAGCACTTTAAGTTTTCAAATATGGCATTTCTGAAAATTACCATACCTAGTGAATATTTAGCTACTCGGGAAGTAGCGTAAAAGGAGGGGAAAATTACCCAGTTGTAGAGACGGAGCACGCTCCGTCTCCCATCGTCTGACGGTAATTTAAATACCATTTTGAGGAGATGAGACGGGGCACGCCCCGTCTCTACAGGGATACACACAGGTTATGAGGCATGGTGGAATGATACCGGGAACAAGGGGTCGTTTCACCCGCGTCACCATGTCTATACGTTTAGGATAAAATGGGAAAATCAAAGAATAGAGAGGATCAAACGCCTAGAATGAGAAAACAAGCGGATCTATTCGCTTGTTTTTAGTTATTTTTTACTACATTCGCGGCATGAAAGAATACGCTACTTCCCGAGTAGCCAATCTCTTACCCCACCTCGGATACCGATTTATACACGCTCTCGAAGCAAGCCCGGTTCACCGCCGACAGACGTTCCAAGGAAAAGCTCTTCAAGTAAATTTGCGTGGTCTTGATAGACGTATGCCCCAACAGCTCACTGATCATCTCGATCGGTACGTCCTGTTCCTTCAAGGTCGTGGCGAAAGAGTGACGGATTGAGTACGAGGTAACCATTTCCGTCACACCACAGGCATTTGCCAGTTCCTTCAAGGAACTGTTGAAATCAGCCAAGGCAGAGGTATATTCCCGGAAGGCCTCTTCACCCGTTTTCGTCCCACTCAAGAAAGTGAATAGATAAGGAGAATCCCGAAGCGTGTCGGTCATTAACGCAGCCAACAACTCCTTGGCCACAGGCTGTATCTCGACCAACATCGGCGTACCCGTCTTCTGGCGGTTATACCTCAAGACACCACTCCGGATATCACTCTTTTTCAAATGAGCGAAATCGACAAATGCCATACCGCAAAACAAGAACATCAAACACAATGCCCGCTGTGTTTTCCGCAGCCCCGAATCATCCAACGGAGCGGTCATCAACAAACGCAAGGATTCCGTAGGCAACGCCTTCTTCTGTTTGCTTTTCACTCCCATGAAAATCCCCTTGAACAAATAACGGGAAAAAGGAGCCTCCCCATTCTCCATCGCCAACCCATACACACGGCGAATCCTACGCATATAGGTAGACACCGTATTCCACGAGCATTCCCGGTCCCGCAAATAGTCTTGATACCTCAAAAGCATTTCCCGGTCGATACGGGTATAAGGAATCACCTCCTGCCCACAAAAACGCAGGAATGAATTCAAGGCATCTTGATAACTCTTGGCGGACGAATAACGTCCTTGCTCTCTCAATCGGGCTATATACATCCGCATACCCTCCGCTAAATCATACTGTTTCATATTTTCACGTATAAAAAAAGTAAATTACAATAAAAAACACGGTTAATTCGTGATTGTCTACTTACATTTGCAGAAAAACAAATACCATGGACAAGATCGTAGAAATAGCCCGGTTCACCTATCCGGCGGATGCCCAACCGCTGATGGCCCTGTTGAGGTCGGAAGGGATAGAATGTTATCTCCGCAATGAGTTAAGCAGCCAGATCATGGCCGGTTACGTAGACGTAGGCGGCGCACGGGTGGAGATTCTGGAAAGCGACGTTCCCCGAGCCATGAAGATCATGGAGGAAGGCGGTTACGACCTGCCCCGGGAAGACGAGCAAGCGGAACCGGTAGAACAAGTCGCCGGATTCGCACGTCATATCCCTTTTCTACGAAAATATCCCTTAGAGAAACAAATCATGATCCTATTCGTCATCATAGCTGTCTTTTTGGCTTTGGTGATTTACTTCGGATCGCTTATTTCATCAAACTAAACAAATGTAATCAATGGCACGCAGAAAGATAACAAATAGTCAAGCCGTATGTATCACCTTACTATGGGGTGTCTTATGCTACATGCTGCTTGTATACAGCGAAACGATCAATTTCGACGTCATATTTGCCCTTGTAGCCTCCGCTATCATTGTGTTCGTTCCGATCTATAAGAATTTCAAGCATAGAGACGAATAACATTTCGTCGTTTTTTCAAACTTAATATATCTAAATGATATTTTTTATGCATTTTCTCTTTCAATTATTTGCTAGTGTCAAAAATTAGCTTACCTTTGCCACGTCGTTAAACAAACGGCGTACGGATAACAAAATGGTATAACATTCTAAATATAAAATTCAGTCATGAAGGCAAGTGAAGTTTTAGACAACTTGAAAAGAAGATTTCCGAACGAACCGGAATATCATCAAGCAGTATCAGAGGTTTTAGGGACTATCGAGGAAGCTTACAACGAGCATCCGGAATTTGAGAAAAGCAACTTGATCGAGCGCCTTTGTATCCCCGATCGCATTTTCTCTTTCCGTGTAACTTGGATGGACGATAAGGGACAAATCCAGACGAACATGGGTTACCGTATCCAGCACAACAACGCTATCGGCCCGTACAAAGGCGGTATCCGTTTCCACGCTTCCGTAAACCAATCGATCCTTAAGTTCTTGGCTTTTGAGCAAACGTTTAAAAATTCACTGACTACATTGCCGATGGGTGGTGGTAAAGGAGGTTCCGACTTTAGCCCGAGAGGAAAGTCAAACGCTGAGATTATGCGTTTCTGCCAAGCCTTCATCCTTGAGTTATGGCACCATATCGGTCCGGACACGGATGTTCCCGCCGGCGATATCGGTGTAGGCGGACGTGAGGTGGCTTATATGTATGGAATGTACAAGAAATTGGCTCGTGAGAATACGGGCACATTCACGGGTAAGGGTATCGAGTTCGGAGGTTCCTTGATCCGTCCGGAAGCTACAGGTTACGGAAACGTATATTTCTTGTTGCAGATGCTGAAAACCCGCAACATTGATATCAAAGACAAGGTAGTTTGTGTATCAGGTTCCGGAAACGTGGCTCAATATACGGTAGAGAAATTAATCAGTCTTGGAGCGAAAGTTGTCACGATGTCTGATTCCGACGGTTATATCTATGATCCGGATGGTATCGACCGTGAGAAACTGGATTATATCATGGAGTTGAAGAACTTGTATCGTGGCCGTATCCGTGAATACGCGGAGCAATACGGATGCAAATATGTACAAGGCGCTCGTCCTTGGGGAGAGAAATGCGACATCGCTATGCCGAGCGCAACCCAGAATGAGTTGAACGGCGACGATGCCAAGACTTTATTGGCCAACGGTTGCTTCGCCGTATCCGAAGGCGCTAACATGCCTTCTACGCCAGAAGCTATCGACGCATTCCTTGAGGCCAAGATCCTTTACGCTCCGGGTAAGGCCGCTAACGCAGGTGGTGTATCCGTTTCCGGTCTTGAGATGACTCAGAACGCACAGAAGTTAAGCTGGAGCAGCGAGGAAGTAGACCAGAAACTTCAGAGCATCATGGAAAACATCCACGAGCAATGCGTAAAATACGGAAAGCAAGAGGATGGTTACGTAAACTACGTGAAAGGCGCCAACGTAGCCGGCTTCATGAAGGTAGCTAAGGCTATGATGGCACAAGGAATACTCTAGGTAATTGAAAATTGAGAATTGAAAATTAGTTAGAGAGGAGAGATTGATGATCATATAAGCGAGGGGGATAGGCTTTGAGAGGCTATTCCCCTTTCTTATTTCCGACGAAGTCCCAATTTTCAATTTTCAATTCTTAATTTTCAATTAAAAAGCGGTATCTTAGTGCCGTAAATCGATAAGTATGATAACAGAAGAACTTAGGAAGCTATACCAATCATATACCGGATCACCGGCAGAGGAAATAACAGAGTTACCGTCATCCGGCTCTAACCGCCGGTATTTCAGGATAAAAGGTCCTGAGACGTTGATTGGAGTTAGTGGCACTTCTACTGAGGAGAACGAGGCTTTTATCTATATGGCAAAACATTTCCGGGAGAAGGGCTTACCCGTACCGCAAGTATATGCCAGCTCGGACGACCATTCATTTTATATCCAAGAAGATTTAGGAGATACGCTTCTTTTCAACGCCATCGAGAAAGGCCGTAAAAGCAGTGTATTCGACGAGGAGGAACGCCGTTTATTACACAAGACGATCACCAAACTCCCCGACATCCAGTTCTTGGGGTCCGACGGTTTCGATTTCTCGTATTGCCATCCGCAAGCCGAGTTCAACCAACGGTCTATCCTTTGGGACTTGAATTATTTCAAGTACTGTTTCTTAAAGGCTACCGGGATGGAGTTTCAGGAAAATCGTCTGGAAGATGATTTCTTGAAGATGAGCGACGTATTGTTACGCAGTTCCTCCGCCACGTTCCTGTACCGTGATTTCCAGTCACGCAATGTTATGGTAAAGGATGGAGAGCCTTGGTTTATTGATTTTCAAGGTGGACGAAAAGGCCCGGTTTATTACGACGTGGCTTCCTTCCTTTGGCAGGCGAAAGCGAAATATCCGGAGGATCTGAGGAATGAATTACTATCGGATTATATCACGGCCCTACGTAAATATATCCCGGTAGACGAAGCTTACTTCCATAGCCAGCTGCGCCATTTCGTCCTGTTCAGGACCTTGCAGGTATTGGGGGCTTATGGTTTCCGGGGGTATTTCGAGAAAAAGCCTCATTTCATCCAAAGCGTCCCGTTCGCGATCGAGAACCTGCGGCAGTTATTGAAGAATGACTATCCGGAATATCCCTATTTATGCTCCGTCCTTCGTGAGCTTACCGGGTTGAAACAATTCACGGATGATATCCAGAAACATATGCTGGAAGTAAAGGTCATGAGCTTCGCCTATAAAAAAGGAATCCCGAACGACCCTAGCGGGAACGGAGGTGGATTCGTATTCGATTGCCGTGCGATAAATAACCCCGGTAAATACGAGCGTTACAACCATTTCACCGGTTTGGATGAGCCAGTGATCCAGTTCTTGGAGGATGACGGGGAGATCACGAATTTCCTCGAGCATGTCTACCATATCGTAGACGCCTCGGTAAAACGATATATGGATCGTGGATTCACCAATTTGATGATTTGTTTCGGATGTACGGGAGGACAGCACCGTTCGGTCTATTCCGCACAACATCTGGCGGAACATCTTAACACCAAGTTCGGAGTAAAAGTACATTTAGTACATAGAGAACAAAATATAGAACAACTCTTTAACCCTACATTATGAAAGCTATGATTTTCGCGGCCGGTACTGGTTCCAGACTGAAGCCGTTAACCGATCACACGCCAAAAGCGCTTATACCTATCGGGGGCAAACCGATGCTAGAACACGTCATACTGAAACTGAAATCCTCCGGTTTCGACCAGATCGTGATCAATATCCACCATTTAGGCAACCAGATCGTGGATTTTCTGGAGGCGAACAACAACTTCGGTGTCCGGATCGAAATCTCGGACGAGAGCGATTATCTGCTGGATACGGGAGGAGGAATCAAGAAGGCCACTTCTCTTTTATGCGGGAACGAGCCTTTCTTGATACATAATGTCGATATCTTATCGAACGTGGATCTCAAGAAACTATACGATACCCATGTACAAACGAACCCGTTGGCTACCTTACTCGTCAGCCAGCGCAATACCTCACGTTATCTATTATTTAATAAGGAGAATAGACTGTGTGGTTGGCGTAATCATGAGACCGGCGAGGTAAAATCTTACTATCCCTATTTTGACCCGGATCAACACAACGAGTACGCCTTTAGCGGAATCCACGTACTCTCGCCCAAGATATTGGAGCTGATGGAAGAATGGACCGGAAAGTTCTCTATCATTAACTTCTATCTGGCTATTTGCGCCAAAACCGATATCAGGGCTTATATGGCGGATAACCTAAAACTATTGGATATCGGCAAGCCGGAAACCTTGGCCGCCGCCGAGGAATGGCTACGACAAAACATCTAACAAAATATTTCACACATGAAAAAAACTAGTTTTATCTACTTACTCTTGTTGATCGCACTGGGCCTCAGCTCTTGCCAGCAAGAGAAGACTTTCAAGGTTCTTCAATTCAACATCTGGCAGGAAGGCGCTGTCGTAAAAGGAGGCTTTGACGCTATCGCTGACGAGATCGTAAGAAGTAACGCCGATTTCGTTACGTTAAGCGAGGTACGTAATTATCATCAGACCCGTTTTTGCGACCGGATCGTGGAAGCGTTGCAGCAAAAAGGACAAACGTACTATTCTTTCTACACCGAGGATTCCGGTCTGTTAAGCCGCTACCCGATCACGGATAGCACGACCGTCTATCCCTTGAACGATGACAGGGGTAGTATGTACAAGGCCATTACCCACATCGGCGATACCGAGGTAGCTCTTTACACCGCCCATCTGGATTATCGTAATTGCGCTTATTACGATGCCCGTGGATACGACGGAAATACATGGGACGAGGAACCTCCTGTCACCAATCTGGACACACTCCTATGGTTGAACGAGCAATCTGTCCGTGACGACGCTATCGCTTGCTTCCTAAAAGAGGCGAAAAAGGATCGGGAAGCCGGACGGATCGTTATCCTCGGAGGAGACTTTAACGAGCCTTCCCATCTGGACTGGACTGAGGCGACCAAAGATATGAGAGACCACCAAGGATTGGTTGTTCCTTGGCACGTATCCGTCATGCTGGAGAAAGACGGCTTCAAAGATACGTACCGTGAGATCTTCCCGAACCCTGTAACTCATCCGGGACTTACCTGCCCGGCGGACTGTAAGGATATCGCTTTAGAGAAATTGGTTTGGTCGCCGAAAGCGGACGATAGAGATCGCATCGATTTCATCCATTACGCTCCATTCGAGGGATTAACGCTTACAGATGTATGTATCATCGGTCCGAAAGGTGACATCCTCCGTGGGCAAAGAGAGACGGAAGAGACCTCCGACCCGATCATGACTCCCCTTGGAATCTGGCCTACCGACCACAAAGCGGTTCTTGCCACTTTCCACTTGAAATAAAAAATGGATTCGCGAGACCCGTCTTACCGGCTCGTCTCGCAAATCCACAAACAACAATCTTCTCTTGAAACGCTATCTTTTTATGGTTTCAATACCACGCCAAGACTTTTCTTCCCATCCATCTTAATCGTAATCGGAGCATCAAAATGTACATGACGAAGATATTCCGTCTCCTCTACGGCAGGTTGCGCATTCAAGAACGCCTCATCGAACCAACCATCTCCCTTAAATGGATTAACCGTAAAATAGCCCACTCCGAACGAAGTCAGGTTCTGGAAGAAATGGGTACCTTGACTCGGGTCTACCCGATAATTCTCCAATCCGCATTCCACGATCACCCGTGCGTTACTGATATGCGGCCATTTCACCGGAATACCCAACCAAGAGTCGCTGCTCCCCCATCGGCCGGGGCCGACTAATACGTATCCTTTCTCCTGATCGGTAAACGAACGGTTCATCTTCTCGATCTCATAAGCGATCAACTGATTATTGGATGAATTAAAAGCGCCCGTCTTCACATAGATAATATCCTGTACGTCGCCAACGATGCCATGCCCCAAAACACTGGTAGAAGAAAGGATGGTTTCCTCGTTCTTCACCAAGCTCAGATCCTCGTCCATAATCTCTTTATTATCTACGATCGGACGGATTTGCAACAGATAGAAAGTCGCCCTTGTATGATCCGACGGGTCCATGTTGACAGCGAACTCAATCTCGACCGGACGACCCATTTCCTGCTGCCCGATCCGTAAGATCTGATCCAACGTATCCGCCAGCGGGAATACGTCATGCTGTAGGATATTCACGAAAGAAAGGATCTTACGACCGCCCGGGTAATAACCGTCACGGATAATCTGATCGTACGGATCGTATGTAGAGACAATATATTTCAGGGAACCTTCAGCGTCAGCGTCCTTCAAGCCCAGCTTCACCAAATTAAAGGCATCATCTACCGAGAAGGTTTCCGCCATATTCTTCAAATCCAAGGCATAGAAACGAGTCTGCGTTTCCCTGAGAGCGAAATCCATCGTACTCATCTGCAAGATGCTATGGGGATGTCGGGGAGAGAAACGCAAGGTTTGCCCGCCATCGACGATATATTTACCCAATCCCAAGGCGATATTCGCGATCCCATCTTCCGCCTTCTCGTTACCGATCGGATAGAAATTCAAGGAACGGGCCACGCCCGACATCGTCGGATAGAAATGATCATTATAACGGGAGCCCACCACTTCTTGCAAGACGATAGCCATCTTCTCCTGATCGATCAAGTTCGAGGTAGCCGTCATATACGCCTTACTATCCTTATAAAAGACAGAGGCATACACCGCCTTGATAGCGTCGCTCACCGTACGGAGCATATCGTATTTCTCCTCGATCTTAGGTACCATATACGTAGAATAGATCCCGGCGAAAGGTTGATAATGCGAATCTTCCAGCAGGCTGGAGGAACGCACGGCGATCGGGCTTTTCACCACATCGAAGAAAGCCATCAAGTCCTCGATTAAACGGGAGGGCAAGCTGGCCCGCAAGAAATACCGGAGGATCGTCTCGTCGTCCGCATCGCCCAGCGCTACCGGATACAACTCGTTCGTCTCCATGAACTCGTCGAAGATGTCGGTACAGATCACGACCGTCTTCGGGATATTCACGGCAAAATTATCACTCTCCAGCTTAGGGTATCGCTTCACCATCGCACCGATAAAGGCAAGACCTCTACCCTTACCTCCCAGCGAACCGTCGCCGATACGGGCAAAATTACTATACTCATCAAAACGATCCTTCTGATAAACCGCCACGACACCCGTGTTCTTCATCCGGCGATATTGCACGATCAAGTCGAAAATCAATTTCCGGGCCTCATCCATATCCTTATAGTCACTCACGTCCACATGCTTCAAAACCTCGGCGGGTGGAAACATGGCACGGGAATAAAAGAAACGGGAGAAATGATTCCGGGAGAGATGGTAAACCAGCGAGTCGTCGGGAATCTGGAAGACTTTCTTTTGAAGGTCTTTCAAATCCTTGATACGCATGATCTCCTCTTTCGTATGCGGATTCAAGATCACGAAATCGCCGAAACCGAAACGCTGCATGATCTTCTTTTTCAAATCCTGCGGATAACTCTTGGAATTCTTATCGATAAAGGCCGCGTCATATTTGGCTGCATACAACACATTTTCCGATTCGGAAGATTGTATGATCAATGGCACGAACGGGTCTTCCTTGCGTATGGCCGCACATAATTTTATACCCGCAAGCGCATCTTTCTCACCACGTTCTACGCGGGGAAAACGGACGTCCGTAATGACTCCAAGGATGTTGTTCTTGTACTTTTCGTAAATGCCGATTGCTTCATCATAGGTACGCGCAAGAACTATTTTGGGACGCCCTCTCATACGCAGCGTACGCTGGTGTGCATATCCTTTATCAGCCATGAAGCCTTTGCGTGAAATGCCGGGACTATTTTATAAAGAGATGTGTGAGG